>Ga0256407_10000604_pt1 | contig 83377 bp, 114 predicted proteins | sample RumenRJG_04DNA_FD_193489 | JGI IMG/M metagenome (GOLD analysis project Ga0256407, IMG submission 193489) | Bovine rumen microbial communities from Lethbridge, Alberta, Canada - RJG_04 | ecosystem: Host-associated > Mammals > Digestive system > Stomach > Rumen | place: Canada: Alberta... | reverse complement strand
CAAGGTAAAGAAGGTCAAGGTAAAGAAGGTCAAGGTAAAGAAGGTCAAGGTAAAGAAGGTCAAGGTAAAGAAGGTCAAGGTAAAGAAGGTCAAGGTAAAGAAGGTCAAGGTAAAGAAGGTCAAGGTAAGGAAAGTCAAGGAAACGATCAAAAAGGTAATAAAGAAGCTCAAGGACATAAAGCAGGTAAAGGTCATAAAGAAGCTAAATTATCTGATGCTGATTTAAAAAAGATTAAAGAAAAGGCTGATAAAATAATTGAAAAATATAAAAATAAATTAAGTGGTGATTTAGGAACATTTATATCTAAGTGTAAAAAATCTGTAGAACTTAAAGAATCTGGATTAGCTACAAATACAAATAATGGAATAGGTGGTTGGAATAAACAAATGAATTCATCTATTAATACATTTGTTAAAAAGAAAGTATTTCAAAAGAAACGTGAATATCAATCAACATATTCAAGAGTTAAACGTGGTTCAGGATTTATAAAATATGGACAACCTATTCAACCTGGACGAAAAATTAAAGAAGAAAAATTTACAATTAATGTTGCATTTTATATTGATAGATCTGGTTCAATGGGTAGTTCAATAAATAATGTATTTAAAGCATTATATACAATAGCTGAATCATTAAAGAAACAATATTCTAAAGAAACTATTGTTGATGATGTAACATTTAAGATATATGCATTTGATACTAGTATGATAGAAATTCAATTTGGTAAGAAAACTAATGTTGGAGGTGGAACAATGCCTTTCCATCAATTATTAGAATATATGAAAGATCATACAAAAGAATATCTTATAAATGTTATTATAACTGATGCTGAATTTGATATTAATGAAAAAGAAATCGATAAATTTATAAAAAATATTGATGGGATGATTGAATTCATTACAAATAATGATAATGCTACAATGAAAAAACTTAGTAAAAAATATGAAACTAAATTAAATTATATATTAGCAGATTCAAATTTTACAATTTAATATTATAAATCATTATAAAAAAATATTAAAATGTTTATTTTTTAATATATAATCAAATATAATGATTAGATAAATAAAATGGAAGATAAATGCATTAATTGCAAATACTATATAAAAGAAAAAAAATTTAATAACTGTAAAAAAAATATTATTGGTACCGTAAGAGAAGATAACTCTGCATGTTACTTAATACAATTTAGTAAAATATGAAAAATATTAAAGAATTAATATCTGAACGTAGAGAAGCAAAAAGATATAAATCTAATGGAACAATACTTTGTAATGTTGATGAATTAGATGAATTTTGTAATTGTATTCGTGAAGGTGCTAAAGCAATTAAATTTGATTTAGAAGCTGATGAAAATCGTTTTCATATTATCACATCAGCATTACGTAGTTTAGAAGATTTAACAAGAGTTGGCGATAGTATTGAATTTAAAGTTCGTTTAGCTCCAGATGAAAAAGAAGGTGATAGATAATTTTTATGAAATCAATCATACAATACATTAGAGAATCTGATGAAGATGAAAAGAAAACCACACGTCGTGGCAATATAAAATTTACTATTTGGAAATCTCCAGATAAAAAAGTAACATGGCTTAATAATGGTGAACAATATCAGAAAATAGAATATAAACATGAAGATAAAGAAAAGAATATATTTATTCATTTCTTGTTAGGTTATGTTGATAAAGAAAAAACATGGAAACTTTGGATAGGTAAAATTGGTGCAATAAATTATGATGATGACCCTTATTGTGATTTAAAAACAGATAATTTTGCTAAAGCTATTGTATTAACATTAGATAAAGTTGAAGAGTTTTTACAAGAAGTTGAAGATGAACCAGAAAATTGGATTCAATTTTATAAAGATATTTAAATATTAAAGATAAAATAGAAAAATTAAATTGGAATTAAATCTAATATATATGGGTAGACTTAAGTCTACCCATTTTCAATATCTCGAGATTCAAATCCACAATCCATACATATATATAAATCAGTCATCATTCCTGATTTAATATAAACATGATAAGATCCGCATTTAGGACATTTAATATTATCTGTTAAGCTACAATAAATCATTATAATATTACATAAATTTTATTCATATTTTATTTAATTCTTTTATAATAATATAATCTAATTGGTGCAGTTGTCTCCATTATATAGTTATTACCTGGTCTAATACTAATACTATTACTACCTTTATATGAATAAAGTTTTACCGCAGATGTAGTATCTATGTTTAAAAGATTATCTGAAATAACATCTCCAACATATATACAATTTACTATTGTATCATAACGAATTGTTGTATCAGGGTAACATACATCATATACAATACGAGTCTGATAATTAATTTTATAACACGAAGTAAGTGTAACTAATATAAAAAGTAAAATTATAATTATTTTTTTCATAATACTTATTTTAATAAATATTTAATTATTTAAAGTATATATTGTTTATCTTTAAAAATTTTATCTTACTTTATTATCGTCATATTTCTTTTTTAGTTCTTGTAATATTCCTATACGACCATTTAAATGTCTATTCCACGGATTAAACCAAATATATTCCGCACCTTGATGCATCCAATTCTTTTTAATTTGCCAATCAGGTGATTCATCTCTAAGCTTAATATTTTCTTTCAATAATCTATTTAATTCCTTCTCAGAAATCCATAGTCCATTATTAATTATTTTATAATCTTCAGCTTTCATCAAATACTTCATTAAATTTATCAATTACAATTTCCCAAATATTCCACTCTTCAACATTACCATATTCTTTTGATGCATTATATTTCAAATATAACCATTCTTTAAAATTTTCAATTTTCTTATTCATATTAAATAGTATTACGACACATTCCTAAACTCATCATTTGATTATTAATAATTTTATCGACCTCTTTCCATGATACTGGAGTAAAATCATTGTTATCGACACCTACATCATATTGAGAAGTAAACAACATTTTCATACGAGCTTGGTCAAGACCTTCATCAGTATATGGAGATGTATGAACATGTCCAAATAATTGATATGTTGCATCTTCGCCACGCCATGCTCCTGAAAACGCAAGCATTGGATAATGATTCAAAATAATATGACGCTTACCGATTTTCATATTAATTTGCTGAGTCATCTTTTCAAATCTCCATGCATGTTGAGATACGATTCTTCTCCAGTCATGATTACCAATAATTAAATAAATTGTACCATTAAGACGTTCAAGAATATTATCAACACGGTCAGGATCTCCAAATGCCACATCACCAAGATGGAAAACAATACCATCCTTAGGAACTTTTTCATTCCAACGACGGATTAATTCTTCATCATTCTCTTCTACAGTCTTAAATGGTCGCTTACAATATTTAATAATATTTTCATGACAGAAATGTGTATCAGACGTAAAGAACATTTTTTCAGCGTCCTTTTCTGTATATATGAATTGTTTATTTTTCATTTTCTGGAATTTTCTGTATTATATCACTATTCAATTTAATTATACAATCTCTATAACCTTTTAATCTATTAAATAATCGTATACTTATTATATCGTTTTTTACGGATATATTTTTTTCTACCCAATGATAATCTATTATATATTTTGCAATTACATTATCTCCATCTAATATATTAATTATATTATCAATTTCTTTAAATTTATATTTCATTAATATTTATGAAATTTATTTCATATTTAAATATAGTACAAATATCTAAATTATATTAATTTTTTCTATAATATTTTGATTTATCTAAAAGTTTATTAATATCGAAATTTTCAGGTAGATTTTCATCAATAATTTTAGACATATCAATTAAATAAGTAATGGACGTATCCATTGATGATTGCATATTTTTTGATTTAATAAATTTCAAAAGATTTTCATCAGATAGACGTCCATTACTATTTTCATTAATTAATTGAATAACCGTATAAAACGGATTCATCATATTTCTAACTCGTTCCTCTATTCTTTCAATCATATTATTCCATTATTTCTGAAACGTTAAAATGCTTAGTATTAAATACAATTGGTTTAACTGAATTATCTACATTAATTCCTGGAACTAATGTATAAATACTTTCATTAACTTGTACCATATCCCATTTAACTCCTTTATACACGGCTTTAGGATATCCTTTTATTTTTTGGTCAGGTTTATTACACCCAGTATAACCAAAACTTAATACTAAACATAAAATTAATGTAAATAAAAATTTTTTCATTATATTAATTTATATATTTATGATTCTTCAAATTCTTTATTAAGATTAAAATCAGTCATATAGAATACTAAAGCTTCTACAATTATTTTATCATCAAATATATCAAACCAAGTATTCTTATTCCAATTTACTAATGTAGAATTACCTTTTTGAAAATATTTACTAATATTATCTGAAAGATAATTGATGCATTTTATTTTTGTATAAAATCTTGTAACAAAAGCATCAAAACAGTTTTCATTTTTTAATGCTATTAATATAGACTTAGCTATATTTTTTGCAATTTGCATCTTTTTCTCTTTATTCATAATAATATTTTATTGATTTATTTGTATTTTTTGAATCATTTCACCTGTTCCATAACAATGATAATAATCTTTATCATATAATGTACAAAATTGACCATTTGCAACTTTCATAGGAGTATCACAAATAATTTTTAATATATTTGATTCATCTGTTAACATCAATTTTCCATTATATACTTCAGGAGAATGTCTAACCTTAAATTTAATATCACAAATAAATTTTGAATTATTTTCAATATTTTCACATAAATTTTTTGTTAACCAATTTATATCTCTAATATAGAATTCATTTGTATTCATACATTCCTTATTTTTAGATACATAAACAATATTTGTTTTTATATCCTTAAATACAACATACCATGGACCACCTGAAAGATTTAAACCTTTACGTTGACCTATTGTATGAAACCAATGTCCATAATGAATACCTATTTTTTTATTAGTATCTATATCAATAATATCACCAGGATTTGTACCAAGATACTTCTTAATATACTCATTATAATTTATCTTGCCTAAAAAACAAATACCTTGTGAATCCTTACGCTTAGCATTAATTAAATGATTTTCCTCAGCAATCTTTCGAACTTCATCCTTCATAAGATTACCAATAGGAAATATAATCTTTGAAATAGGAATTTTCTTTGTATCAATATTTGCAATAAAATCAACTTGGTCCTTCACAGGATCTTTTGCAGGACAAATCCACCACTCGACTTCACTTGGTAAAAAATGATTAGGTGTTACCCAATCTGGTACATCTTTACATTTACCATTTGCATATCCCACTTTAGTTGCATAATGTCCAGTCGCAATATAATCATACTTATATCCAACCTTATCGTAAAATGCACCAAACTTAATTAATGTATTACACATAACATCAGGATTAGGTGTAAAACCATTTTTTACCTTATCCATTGTATATGATACTACATTATCCCAATACTCCTTATGTAAATCAATTATCTCAAACTTACACCCATACTTTGCAGCAACTGCTGAAGCCATCTCAATATCCTCCTCAGATGTACAACTATATGAATCCTTCTCATCAGGACCAATATGTATATAAAAACAATCAGGCTTTTCTCCAGTTGAACAAAGTATATGTAATGCAACTGAAGAATCAACACCACCTGAAAGTAAAAGTGCTATCTTATTCATAGATGTATTGAAAATCTTTTAATTCATTTATAATTTTACTATCTTTACAATTTTCTCTAATTAAATAAAGTAAAACATTATACATTATTGGATTATCTGAATCATAAATACATTCAGATATAATGGCTTCAATATCTTCATTTTCAAACAAATTACAAACTCTATTTATAATTTTACCAATACCTTTATACTGAAACTTTTGTCGACATCGATCTTTAGAACCATTTGATATTTTCATATATACTTCTTATTTACTTTTACATAATTTTATCAAGATTACAACTCAGAAAAATTATTAATATCATTGATTATTTTTAATTATAATTATTAAATTAATTACAAATTTAATATAGTAAAAAAATAAATAATATTCAAATATTATATGAAATATCTTAAACATTTTTCTGAACATTCTTTATATGAGGAATATTTAGTTGGTTCTGAATTTCCAGAAACTGAAGGTAAACCAACTGTATCATTATGTAAACAACAAAATGAAGTACACTATAATACATATATTGCACCGCCATCATATAATATATTAGATATACTTTATGCTAATGCTAATGGAGAAAAGAAAGTTGATTCAACTATATTAGATCCAAGCTTGGGTTATACTCCTATTGGTATCTGCGTTGCTAAAACTGGATTCTTTGGTGAGAATGAACCTGCTCGTTTTATGTCACTTAAATATATGAACTATACAACACCAGAAACTGGATCATTAACAGTACAAGACATGGGTTGGGGTAATAGTGGAATAAACATATCTACTATTGCTAATATAAAATATACTCATCATGGTGGATATAATTATGGTTATCTAACTACATCATGGCAAACACAAACATATAGTTTAATTCCATCTGTATTTGATGCAAATAACGAATGGAATACATCTGTATTAGGTACAGCAAACCAATATGTAGTAACAGATATAGATGGTAAAAACAAAACAGATAAGATTCTTGCTACGGCTACAGCACAGTCAACATGGATGACAGATACATCAATAACAAATAATTCAGATGAAAACTATGCTCCTGCTGCTTGTTGTTGTGCTCGCTATCATACTGTAGGAACAAATGCAGGAGATTGGTATCTTGGTGCGGGTGGTGAAATGAGTATGATAGTTGCTTTACGTAACGATATAAATACTAAGTTAGCACAAATTTCTGCAATATATTCAACTGATTGTGTTACTTCGTTAGCTAGTCACTACTATTGGAGCTCTACTGCGTATGATAGTTATAACGCATACTACGTCTATACTTATAATGGCGCCATCGGCAGCAACTATAAGAGCATTGGCTACTATGTTGTTGCTATGATTACTTATTAATTTATATACATAAAAAATAGGGTAACATTAGTTACCCTATTTGATTCTTTACATAATCAATATCAACTATTATTTCTTTGACGTCTGATGAAGGACTATTAAACATTGCTGAATTCATTATATCTTCCATAACATTTCTAAGTCCTCGAGCACCAAGTTTATATTCAAGTGTTTTATCTACAATATATTCCAATGCCTCATCTGTAAATTCAAGATTTACATTATCAAGAGAAAATAATTTTTTATATTGTTTAATTAATGCATTTTTTGGTTCTTTAAGAATTTTTATTAATGCATTTCTATCTAATTCATTTGTATGAGTAATAATTGGTAATCGTCCAATAATTTCAGGAATAAGTCCAAACGACTTTAAATCAATTGGATTTAACATATCTAAATAATCTGTTTCATCTAAATCATTTTTTGTTGGACTATTAAAACCAATTATCTGTTTATTACATCTATTCTTAACTTTATCTTCAATACCTACAAAAGCTCCACCGCATATAAATAATATATTCTTTGTATTAATTTTTACTAATGGAGTATCTGGGTGTTTACGACCACCTTTAGGAGGAATTGAAACAATAGATCCTTCAAGAAGTTTTAAAAGACCTTGTTGAACACCTTCACCTGATACATCTCGAGATATTGAAGCATTATCTCCTTTACGTGCAATTTTATCTATTTCATCAATAAATACAATTCCCCTTTCTGTTTTTTCAACATCATAATCGGCAGCTTGATAAAGATTAACTAAAAGTGATTCAACATCTTCACCAACATATCCTGCTTCAGTTAAAACCGTTGCATCTCCAATAGTAAAAGGTACATTAAGAAGTTTTGCTACAGTTTTTGCAATAAGTGTTTTTCCAGAACCTGTTGGACCTACAACTAGTATATTTGATTTATCAATTTCAACATCATTTTCTGTTTCAGTATTAATACGTTTATAATGATTATATACTGCTACAGATATTCGTTCTTTAACTTTATCTTGTCCAATTACATATTTATCTAAAAATTCTTTAATTTCTTTAGGTTTAGGTACACCTGCTAATGTATGACTATTTACTGTTCTTGAATTTTTTTCTAATTCATCATTACATCTTTTTAGACAATTTGCACAAATATATCCATCATTACCACTAAACAAAATATCTGTTTCATTAATTGATTTACCACAAAAACTACAAAAACGTTCTTCTTGTTCCATTTATTTTATTTTTAAATTAATATAATATATAATATAGATATAATATGAAATTTATAAAAGATTTATCATTAGAAACTATATATAGTCTTTTATTAAAAAAAGTAAGATTTAAATCAGATTGTGAGTTTTTTCCAAAATTTGATATTAAATGCAAAATAATGGATATACATCAAAAAAATAATGAAATATTATTTGAAGTTATTGTATATCCATCTAATAAGCATCTTACTATAGGTTCAAATATGAAAAATCTTATGTTTGAGATTCTTTAGTTTTTTCTTCTGCTTCTTTATTAATATCTATAAAATATTTAACTACATGCATAAAACTTTTGAATGTATCTTCAGACTGAGCACAATATGCAGCACAAACATTAGCTATAATAGTAAATATTTCATTTGCAACTGGTTCATTATTATGTTCTCTTACCCCATAACATGCATTATTAATCATTCTTACTAATTTATCTATTCTTTTCTCAAGATCATCAGTATCGCAAGAATGACATATATGAGTGATCTCTCCTGTTTTTGGATCTTGAGCAATCATAAATAAATTAATTTCTTTATCAATATTTTCTAATGTTAATGCAGTTTCTAAACCCCATTGATATAAAGATTTAGATTTTATTTTCATTAAATCAGAATTTTTTATATTATCTAATAATTCTTGCGGTATTTGTTGCTGCATGTTATTGATAATTTCTATTGTCTTAGCTTCACGTTCAGGTGTTGGCCATGAACAAGTTTTATTATCATTTTCTATTTTACCTAATAAAATATTTTCTTCCATAAATATTAAAATCCTATTTTTCTAGTTTCTTTTTTACTATAATCATTTTCAATCTTTATATTATAAATATCTGCTAATGTCATATCTTGATTTTCATCAGGTAATATATTTTTAACCTTATCTTTATTTAATTTCTTAAATTCATATTTTAGTGAAAGTCGTCCTTTACGTTTTAATGCATCATCTATTTTATTTATATTTGTATTAAATGTACAAATTATCTTAATTCCTAAAACATCTCCGATAATTCCATCAGTAATATTTAATAGTATTGGCATAACAGGATTAAATCCATCTTCTCTACTCATTAATATTTTTTCACAGTCTTCTAATATAAATATTGTGTTCTGATTTTCTAAGAAATATGTCATGAGTTTTTCTTGTGACGATTCATATAATAATGATCCATCTATAAATACAAAATCTCTATCGGGATACTTTCCAATAAGATGTTTTATAAAAGTAGTCTTACCTGTACCTGCAGGTCCATAAAAAAATAATAATTCTGGTTTATGTTCCTGTTCTAATATATTACAAATTCTATCATAAGGAAGATCATCATTATAATTTGTTTTGATATCTACTTCTTGAGGTGTATATTCAAACCATGAAGTATATAATTGACGAGTTGCATCAGAAGCTGCAATACCAAATTCTGTATTATTTTTATGTTCAGCTTTAAAGAAATATTTTTTAACGTATTCAAATACTACTTCAATATTTGTTGTATATATCTCTTCATAATAATCTGCCATCTCACCATCTTGTCCTAATGTAATATTAATTAATATAGGAATATTTTCAAAATACCCTAATATAAAATATTCATTAGCAGAATAATTAAATACTTCTAAATTTAATTTTTCTTTATCTTTATTAATTTCTATAATTGTCTTACGACTATCAACTCGGTATTTAATATTTTTTCTAATATTATAAAATGAATTCATCCCATTATGATATACAATATTTCCTAATTCATCAAAATATACTCTATATAATTGTGGAAATTCATTAAAACAATTAATAAAAAATGCACCTAAATAATCATCACTATGACTATTAAAGTTTTTAAATGATTCAAATATTCTTTCTTTGTTCATATATATAATCTATAATTATTCTTAAAGTTACTTCTGAATTAAATAAATAATCTGGTAAAACAATTTTAAATGTTTCTTCTAATGATAAAATAAATTCTACTACATCTAAACTATCAAAACCAATTTCAGAATATATTAGTAAATCTTCTCCATTATCAGGATAAATACTTATTAAATTATTAAATATCTTAGGGTCATAAAATCTTTTTCTAACGCATTCATAAACCTTATTTTTTATATGTTCTCTAATCATTAATTTTATGTAAAATATTTTTTATGATAAACTATATTAAAATTCATTCATAGATAGCGGTTATTCATCTTCTAAGCTTATAAAATTAGTTTTTAATATAATTTATTACTGTGAAAATTTTGTGAATTTTTAAAGGTCTAGAAGATGAATATTATGTTTATTTAATTTCTTTAAAATATTCATTAAATTTATCTTCTCCTTCCATAAATATATAATCATTCCATCCACCGTTTTGATATATTTGATAATATAGAGGATATATATCTACTTGGTATTCACGTCCTTTATGAAATTGAATATCTTCAAATTCTAAATCTTTAATACATTTACATGTTGTTTCTTTTTTATACATATTATTTTTTATTCTTTTTATCATTATCAATAATGATTATTTTTTTAGGACCATGAATAGCTTCTCCTATATATTGCAGTATAAAACAACAACCAAAAACTAAAAATACTGTAGTCAATGGATATTCATTTACTAGTTCAAAAAATTCTCTCATTTATATTTATATAATATTTATAAAAATTAATTTATATTATTAAATATAATATAGTTAATTAAAATTTTTGTTTAATACCTATGTCAAAGAAAGATATTATAGATAAAGAATTTGGTATAGATAATGAATTAGAATCTGTATTGAAGGAAATTAAAAAACAATATGGGGAAGGAACAGTTATGCTTTTGGGAGAATCGGAAGTTATGGATATTGAAACTATTCCTTCAGGATCATTATCTTTAGATGTTGCTTTAGGTATTGGAGGATACCCAAAAGGGAGAATAGTTGAAATATATGGACCTGAAAGTTGCGGTAAGACAACACTTGCAATTCATGCAGTTGCTGAAGCACAAAAGATGGGTCTTAAGGCTGCTTACATAGATGCCGAGAATGCATTTGATAGAGATTATGCAGCAAATCTTGGTGTTGATGTAGATAAGTTATTGTTTGCTCAACCTGACTGTGGTGAAGACTGTTTGGAAATTGCAACAAAATTAATAAGTTCAGGAAAAATAGGTATTTGTGTTATTGATTCTGTTGCAGCATTGATACCTAAAGCTGAATTGGAAGGTGCTATGGGAGATGCAAGAATTGGTCTTCAAGCTAGATTAATGTCACAAGCATTACGTAAGATGGTAGGTATTATCAAAAAATCAAACTGCTTATGTATATTCATTAATCAGATAAGAGAAAAGATTGGTGTTATGTTTGGTAATCCTGAAACAACAACTGGCGGTAATGCATTGAAATTCTATGCATCAATAAGATTAGAAGTTAGAAAGTCTTCTCAAGTAAAAGATGGAGAAGATGCTATAGCGAATCTTACAAAAGTAAAAGTTGTAAAAAACAAATGTGCGCCTCCATTTAGAAAAGCAGAATTTGAAATTGTGTTTGGTAAAGGTATTAATAGATTTGGAGAAATAATAGACAAATCAATTGAATATGATATCATACATAAATCGGGATCTTGGTTCAGTTATGGAGAAGTAAAACTTGGACAAGGCAAGCAAGCTGTCATTGATTTATTAAATGATAATCCTGAATTATTAGAAGAAATAGAACAAAAAGTAATTGATGTTATTTCAAACAAACCTAAAGATGGAGTTTATGAATTAGATAATATATTAAATTAAAATAAATAATATGAAACAAATAACTAATTTTATAACAGAAAAACTAATTATCAATAAAAATACTAAGTTTGATTACTTATCACAAAAGGAACAGGATAAAATTTCTGAAGTATTATGCAGATATTTTCAAGGAACACTTGAATATAAAAATGTAAAATACAAACCAGGTTTAGATTTATTGGAACAAAAATTTAATAATAAAATATGTGATGTATTAGATAGGTTAGGTGATTATCCAAAGTTATATAATGAAGTAGGAATAAAGTATCAAGAACTTGTTGATTATATAGAAGCATATAATGATAAATTATATAAAGAAATAAAAGATTTTATATTATGAAAAACCTTAAAGACATTATAAATGAAAAATTAGTAATTAATAAGGATACTAAAGTTAATAATTCAATGTCACCAGAAATGCAAAGTATCTGGGATCATTTTGAAATTGATAAGTTATATGAACCTGATAGTGGGAGACTTGAAAAAGAACCATTTTTAACTGAAGAAGAAGGAAAGGAAATGATAAAAAAAATTGAAGATTTCTTATCAAAGAATAAATGGGATGCTACTAAATTTAAATATTTTATTCTTGCAGGTTATAAATTTAAAGATAATAAAATAGCTAAAGACTTTAAAAAAAATAATATGTCTGTTATGAATAGAAACAGTTTTATTAGTGATGCAGAAGATAAAGAAATATTATTCAAAAAAGATAGTTTACGTTTTGATGCAAGTGCTTCAGAAAAACTATTAGGGATGTATGGACCTTATGGTGGATCAAAAGTAGTTGAATTTAGTGAATAATTTAATTATAATTAAAGATAAATATATAGAGGTTATGTATTTTAAGATTAAATTATATTAAAATAATATTATGTATTTTAAGATTAAATTAAATAGAACTGTTAATCTTCATGGTAAAGATAAAAGAGTTATAGAAACATATTTTACTGAAGCTGTTCATTTCGCTGAAGCAAGTATTAAAATAATTAATAAAATAGGTAAAGGAATTGAAATTGAAGATATATGTTTAATGAAAAGTTTCAAACCTGCAGCAAATGAATGGTATGAAGATAGTAAAATATTTGCAGTTAAAGTAGCAGAAGATATATTTCAGGAAGATGGTACTATAAAAACAATTAAATATACTTTACCTGTGTTTGCAAAAACAAGTGATGAAGTACATCAAATAATGAAAGAATATATATCACAAGGCTTGGAGAATATGCGAATAACTACAATATCAGAAACAAAATGGATATGGGTTTAACCATATCCATTTTTATTTAATTTCGTTTTTATAGTATATATTAATATCTTTTAGGATAAATAAATTTAAATGTATCTGTTAATGTTGCACCTTCAACTCTTACAATATCATTTCCATAAAACTTTCTTTGGGTAAATGTTGCTACATTATCTGTAGATGTTACAGTTTCAATCTCAACATCATTAACATAAAGTTTAAATGTATCGCCATCATTAGAATAACATTTTATTGTTTTGTTATCACCAGATGTGTTTGCTATTACTTCATGTTGACAAATATGTAAGAATTTTGTAGTAAATGTATATGAATCACTTGTTGTTTCTCCCTCAACTCTAATAATATCACCTTCAGTAAATGTTCTTGCAGTAAATAATACAATATTATTTGTTGCTGTTACTGTTTCAATAAGTTGTTCAGATTCATCATTAATTCCCTTAACATAAAGCTTGAATGTATCACCATCATTAGAATAACATTTTATAACTCTATCTACATTCTTTACATAATTCTTTTGACAAATATGTACAAACTTTTCATCACTCCACCATGCTTTATATAAATAGAATGTATCTTTCTTTGTCTTATGATCTCTTTCAACTAATCCTTTATCATTAAGATACTTAAATCTATCATCATCAACAACAATATCACTTCCATCTAAACATACTTTGTATCCTTCTTGTCTATTATATACTGCTATATCAAATAACATCCACATTGAACTAAATATTAATTCTGGGAAATTTTTAATTGCTGCAATGTGACCTTCATGTAACCACATTTGATATTCTATATCATGTCTTGGATTATTACCTCTTGTTGTTGTTGAACTTGGATCATTAGAATGACATATCATATTACCTCCACATCCATATTCAGAATATGCAAATGGCTTATTATTGTTTGTTATGAAATTTGTCTTTCTATTATTAAGTTGTGATGTTGGATTATTTGATGTTTGATCACTATACCAACCAACATATATGTTGCAGCCAAACCAATCTAAATTAGGTGTTCCCCAATACGATGGTGCAGAACCTGATGCACTCATAACACCACCAACCAATCTTGATGTATCTAATGTTCTTATATATGTTCTAAGTTCTTCCATGAACACTTTTGTATTTGCTGCAGAACCTGTTGTTACCTCATTACATAAACCCCAAAATATAATAGATGGATGATTATAATGTTCCATAACCATATCATATACTTGTTCATGTGCACTTGTTTTTTGATTATCTGTTAAAGTAGATTCTGCAGTATTAACCCAAGGAATTTCAGTTTGAACAATGATTCCTAATTTATCACAATAATCATATACTTGTTTAGGGTGTGGATAGTGTGCAAGACGTAAGAAATTACAACCAAGTTCTCTTATAATATCAAAATCATTATCAACATCTAAAGGTTCCAATGCATTAGCCTTTCCTACTAAATCATGATGAGTATTTACACCTCTAAGTAAATATTTTTGTCCATTCAATAAAAAACCTGTATATGGTTCAGAAACAGTACCAACCTTTTCAGTATCATTAATTACATATTCATAATATCTAAATCCATATCCTCTATTTAATTTATGATATAATTCTCCATTATAATATATTTCAAGAGTTACATCATAAAGATGAGGATCTAATTTACCATTCCAAAGATGTGGATTATCAATAGTTGTTTCAAATGTTATAACACCCTTTCCAAATTTTCTTGCTGTAAAGTTATATTCTCCATCTTTAATATGACATATAATATCTGCATAATTAGGAACTGATGTTTCAATTGTTATTGTTGCTACTGATGATGTAACTGTTGAAGTAATATGAAAACCATCATATCCATATTTTTTATCAGGTAAAACTGGACTAGTCAATAATCTTACTTCACCAAGTGTTGCATTAAAATTAAAATCACCTTCTTTAGGAAGATATGTTGAACTATTTCTTTGATTATTTAATATTATTTTTATTGTATTTGTTCCTTTTGTAATATAATCTGTTATATCAAAAAAGAATGCATTATAACCTCCAGTATGAGTGCCTACTAAAACTTCATTAATGTATAATGTAGAATAAATCGTAGCATAAGTAAACCATAAATATGTTGGTTGAATTTTATGTATTGTAAATGTAGAATTGAAAGTCCAAGTATTGGCTCCTCTCATACTACCCCAATGTCCATCTAATCCATTACATGAATATGGTAATTCTATTTCATTCAAATTATATATCCATGGGCCAACTGGCTCAGATGATCTTAATAAAGGATATATATTATATATTGATTCTATTGATGTTAATGGACTAGCTTTAATGCTATCTTTTTGTAATTGTATAGTTTTCATTTATATTAATTATTTATATTTTATTTCTTATAAATTAGATTCTACATATGTTTCCGTTGTCCAACCTGAAGGTACTCCACTAATCCCATTAGTAAGAGTTGTTTTAGACAACTTCTTAATTACACCACTACCCCCATGATAATTTAACCAGTTAGTAAAACTTAAATTTGTACCCTCAGCAAGTATCGTTACTTCATTTATATTTCCATTACCACAGAACAATTGTTGATATACATTTGAATATTCACTTGGATTTGTTATTCTTAATATAGGAGATTTTGTCATAGCAGAAGTAACTTTACTGCTTCTACTCATACAGAACATTCTATTTAATGCTCCGTCACCACTTGCCGTTATTGCGTTAATTTCAGGACCTTCAACTAATTTTACACAACCTTCAAACATTGAACTATATGCATCATGAGGAACATCTAAAGCAGGCAATAACTTTGGCCCATAAACAAGATGTCCTGCATCTCTGAACATACCATTATAACATGATTCATATAATGTAGTCGCAGGTAATATTAAATTACTTGCATCTACAAGAGCCCCCGATCTTAATATTCCATCACAATGATCTGTTACACTGCTATTGAATTCATAGTTTGTCTTGAAGTCATCTCCATTTAATAACGACATTACATTACCATATACTTTAAAATTTTTAGTAGCAGTAAAATAATTATATTTATTATATGCAATTGAAAGCTGCGTATTATTTCCTTTAAATATTATAGTATCTCCAGAATTAATTGTTGCGAATGTAGTTGATCCCGTTATATTCTTAGTAGTCCAAGTTTCTCCATTATCCAATGAATATTCTATTGTTGGATTATTTGGGGAACCTGATCTATTCATTTTAATTTCATTATTATCTACTAATGATTCAATTGTGAAATACATTTGAGAATAATCTATAGGAGTTGTCCATCCTATAGGTATGGCATTTACATTAAATGCATTAGAAATATTTGTAGGTTGTTTGAATTCACCTTCAGACGCAACATTATATACCCAGTTAAGAGAATAGTTTTCACCAAGTAATGTTGTTGATTTTATTTCAATATAATTTAATGATTCACAGTTATAAAACATTTCTTTATAACAATTTTCGGTTAATGTAATTGCAGGTAATATAGGAGCAGTTTCTAATGAAGAACAATTCTTAAACATACCTTCATAACAACTTATAGCAGTTGTATTAGGTAATATTAAATCTTCTGTATTTAATAAATATGTACAATCTTTAAACAAATATTTAAATGCATAACTAGAAATATTCCCATAATTAATAAGTGATAATGGATTACCAGATACATTACAATCACCAGATATAGCAAATGTTCCTATTCCTGTATTTTCATTAGGAGTTAAATTGCCTCTAAATATAATGCTTTTTCCAGAAGCAATATTTAAAGTTTCATTAGTTATATATGTTTCCCAGTTATCCCAAACATTAGCATCATATTTATATTCAAGATTATTTGGGAATGATATTGTTATATTTTCTGTAGAAGTAATTTTCAATTCATCACCAACTTCATTTCCCATAAATTCAACTTGTCCTAAATTATTAGATGCAAATGAAGCATTACGAATTATAATTGCTTTACCTGATGATATATTTACATTAATTCCTAATAATTTTCCTAAGTTATCTGAAACATAAGATATGTTAGGTATTATTCTAACTTTTCCCATTTTAATTAATTAATTTTTTTAATAGTCAGATGCAGTTATATCACCAGAACTAGTTGATCCACCAATATTAACAGCACGTAATCCGTTTGAATCTAATTTAGCAGCAATATTACCATTTTCATCAGTGAAATATAATCCATCTTCTATAGTGTATATTGTATCTTGTTTAAGTGCTAAAATATCTGCTTCTAATTTTTCTAAATCAGATAATAACTTAGATTTCTGTGGTTCAGTAAATGCAACATCTTGTAAATTATCATATACTTCTTGTATTGCATTACTATAAGATTCTATTGCTGTATTTATTCTTTCATATTCGTCATCAGCTATTTCAATATATCTATTATTAATTGCATTTTCTAAATTATCTGCAATAATTTTCTTTAGTTTATATTCATGTTTTAAAACAGTTTTCATCTATTATAATTATAATATATTTGTATATATATAAAAATAAAAAAAGGAACCTAATATGGTTCCTTATTTAAAATCTTTTTCAATTTCTTTTCTTAGATTATTCAGATCATTCAAATACATTTGTTTTTCTGTTGTATTCCTGATATATTCAAGTTCTTTTTTCATTTCCTGATTCTGTTTCAATAGTTCATCACGTTCTTCAATAGTCACTTTAGACATTGGAGTACTAATCAATTCCATTGGAAGTTTATATCCATCCATATCTATCTTGATTTCTGCTTTAGCCCTATTACGAATCTTAAGTTTTCCTTTACATACTAATTCAATAAACTTTACCAATTCGTCATTCTTTTTAATTCTTTCTTCAAGAATCTTTACTAATTTCTTCTTACGTTCTGTATAGATTCCTAATCTATAATTTACGAAATACTCAACTACTTCATTCTTATTCTGGAAATACTTCAACTTATGGTTTTCATCTAATAACCAAAGTAGATCATTAGGTAGTTGCTTAATCAATTTGAACTTATTAGCTATACGTTTTCCTGAACGATCCTTTTTCATTTCAATAGCTAACTGTTTCTTTGGGAATGTTATCTCATAGTTGACTCCACCATCCACTGACTTGTTTTTCCAACCTTTTATATAGTCTTCTTCCTCAAACTTATTTAACAGTTTTTCAAAATCTTCGTATGATACATCAGCAGGAAGATCTGTTACATTCATAAAATCTTTTGCTTGGTTCAATTTCCATTCTCCATAATTAAACCATGCTACATCTTCATATCTCCAGTTTGATTTCTTAATTCCCTTAAGATATGGACGAATCTGTGTTTTAATCTTGTCTTTCTTGTCAGCTCGTGCTTCAATAACTTCTTTGCATGCGTCAATAATATCAATAGGATCATATGCCTGATTATGCATTGAATAACCTACGGCAACACCAATATTGTTCTTACATAATATGGTTGGAATAATTGGAAGATATGTCATTGGTTCAACATATTGTCCTTCTTCAAAAACAAAATCTAATAAGTCATAGTCAGTCTTATAGATTAAGTCCATGTATTTTGAATGCTTCACATAAAGATAACGAGGAGCACCAGCAGAATCTGGATCTCTTAATGAACCAACCTGTGAGTCAGATTCTAATGGATTAAGATTATCATTAAATGATTTACACATATTAACAATTGTCGCATTCAAAGAAATGTCACCATGTGCGTAGAGGGATACACGCATTGCATCTCCAGATAATGCTAACAACTTATATAACTTACCGTCTTTTGTTGTACCTGATAAACTTGCATGCATTATCTTTCTTGCACCTGGTTTGAATCCATCAATAACTGAAGGAATCGCACGTTCCTCCAAAACACTGAATGCATAATTAAGATATTCAGTATTTAAAAAATTTGTTATAGTTCTCTTTTGTACTTTATCCATATAAATATAAATATTCTAAATATAATATAGAAAACAAAAAGAACTAATTTAATAGTTCCTTAAGTTATTTTATTTTTGATTTACATATATTTATTTTTAAGATTTATTAAAATAAATCTAACCCATCAGGAAAATGTATATAACTTATAGTTTCATTTATTTCATTTTTATATTTTCTTGATAATGTATTTATATTTTTATTTATTTTTTTAATTGTTTCTTCAATTTTAAATTCTAATAAATTTATAATTTTTCCTGAAGTGTATTTTGTATTATATATTTTATTATATGCGTTTGCTAATATTTGCTGTTTATCTTTAGACCAATGTTTTTTAATTATATCTATTATTTTTGGTCCTTCATCAGTATATAATTTATATTGTGTAGATTTATTTAATTCGCTTTTTAAATCATTTATATTTTTAAAAACATTATTCCTATCAAATAGATATGTAATTATTTCTGATAAAAATGCATTTCGTTCATATCTTGTTAAAGTATAAATTAAATTATAACAAATTTGTTCAGCTTCATTATTTGTCGGGGTTTTAATATGTTTTGTAATTTTATTATATATATTATTTGACCATTCATGTAATTTATTATGATAATTATCCGGAACAACATTTTTTTCTGAAAAATCATCTTTAATAATTTGCCAATATACATATCCATGATTTAGTTCATGCGAAATTCTAGATCTTATATTATCATAATATATATTTACTTGTTTAGGGCATTTTAAATCAATAGTAATTTTATTCAATCTATTTGTTTCTTTATCAAAATTATATTTTTTAAAATCATCCCACTTATTATCACTTGATATAAAATCAATTAAACATATGACATTAACTGTATGATTTGTTGCATCAAAATATGTTATGTTAATATCTAGTTCATTAAAATATATATTTTTTATATTAAAGTCATTATATTTATATTTAAGTGTATTTGATAACTTATTTTCTATATCATTAGTAATTTTAGTAGATAATTCTAATTGACCATCATATAACCCACCAGATTCATCTATTTCAGTGTATGTATAGCATAAGTCTTGATATAATTGATCTTCTAAATATTCTTTAATTGTTTTCATAATTTAGATATATATTTTCTATAAAGTTTATTCATTAAGCTGTGATAATAATGTTATAATTGTAATTGATTTTGGATTAAAATTTGATATTATACCTTCTATACATTGACTTAATGTTTCTCCAGATGATATAGTATCATCTAATAATAAAATATCCTTATTATCTATTTTATCTCTTATATTATCATTTGAATTTGTTGATATATATTTAATATATTTTAAATATTCCTTTTTAATATATTTAGCTTCAAATGATTCACCTTTCATTCGTCTAAAACTTCTATTAATTTCTGCTAAAACTTTAGTATAATCATTTCCATAATCATTTTGAATTTGATCTTTATCAATTAAATCATCATCAATTATTTCTTCTTTAGATAATTTTACAAAATATTCATTAATAATATCTTTACAATTAACTTGATTAGATATTACTTTCATAAATTTTTCATTAATATCACTTGATGATGGTGTTATTATAATTGTATCATATGAAGATTTAATTTTTTTACATATTTCTAAAAATCTCTTAATATATTTATGTATTTCTTTATCAGTTATTTTAAATTTCCATCCATTTTTATTTTTTAATGCATAAATAAATGGATTTCCATCTCTTTGAACATCATTAATATCATATAATTTTGTTCTTTTAAAAATAGAAATAACATTATATCCTTTATATGTACTATATACAGGATTATTAATTAATGATAAATCTAATCCTTTATTATGATTATCTGTTAATGATACAATTTTTTCATTAGGATCAATATTTAATCCTTCAATTATATAATTATCATATTCATTAATATCTGTATTAATAAATGATTCTTTTATTAAATCACCTAAATTTTTCATATTTAATATTTCAACATATTTTTACGTTCTTCAGATTCTCCCTTATTGAACCACTTTCTGAACATACTATCTGCAGCTTCATCTTTTTTGAAATATAAGAATTTAGGATCTTGATACATTTCCTTTGATTCTTGATTTGATAGACCACCAAGACCTTTCGCATATTTATGAGAATAACCTTTAAGTTTCTTTTCAGCTTCTTTAAATTCATCCATTGTATAGAATTTCTGGCAGTCCTTTCCTTTTCTTGATATGATAATTGGAGATAGGCTTCTACAAACTATATTCTTTTCAAATAGTTCAGGCCAATTATTGAAGAAACATAATAGTAGACTAGCAATCTTATCACCATCAACGTCAGCATCAGTTGCAATAACAATTTTACCAAAGTTCAGATCATTAATATTGAATTCTTTACCCCACTTAAGTCCAAGTACGGTAACAAGATCATTAAATACTTCATTCTTCATAATCTGAACAGGAGTCATTCCATATACATTTAATGGAACTCCTCGCATAATCAATCCTGCTTGAAATTCTGGATTACGACCTCCCCTAAAGCCCGCCTTTGCAGAGTCTCCTTCAAAGACCCAAAGTTGTTTATTTGCTCTTACTTTTGAAGAACATGTTATATATTTATCAGGGCGTTTCAATCCTTTATTTGTTTCCCTATTGATTTTACGAAGTGCCTTTTCATCCTCAGCTGCAGATTTCTGTTTATACCAATCTCTTACTAATGCAACAATTTCAGACTTAATGATCTTATTTAAGAACTTTTCATTTACTTCCCATTTTAGTTTCTCATCTTTTGAAAACTTATCAATAGGAGTTGTGAGGCAATCTTTAGTTTGCGAATCGTATGCAGGATTAGATACATTAATATTAATGAATACAGAATACTTATTATCAACTCCACGTGTAGTTAAATCCTTAAGCTTATCTTTCTTTATAAGATAATCGCAAACTGCCTGATTGATTTCTTGACGGATAGCTCGCATGTGAGTACCTTTTGAACATTCTGCACCATTTACGAAACCTACATCAACAGAACTATCCGGAAATATCCATGCAGTACATAAATCATTTTCAAATGGAATCTTATCAGATATATTCAAAAGATTAGAATAAAGATCAATGTATTCATCAAGTTTCTTAAATTTCCATTCAATATCTTCGCCACCACTATTGAATGTTACCTTAAGACCTGGATTAGCTGCAGCAGCATCAATACACCTCTTATGAATTATATTAATAAAGTCATTATCAAAAGTTGTCAGTTCAGTTTCAAATCTACTAAAATCTAATTTGAAACGTGTCTGTGTATAATGAGTCTTCTTTCCGCATTTTATAACTTTAAGATCATCATTTAAAGTCTCCATATTATTAGACCATGAACGGTGAAACTCATTTTTACCATCTGCTGACTCAATTTCAAAAAATGTGGAAAATACATTACACAATGCAGATCCTACACCATTTGTTCCTATTACATTTCTATCTTCAGTATCATCATAGTTTGAAGATGTTCTTAAACGTCCAAATATAAATTCAGGAACATATACTCCTGCTTCTTTATGCTTAACAATTGGAATACCACCATTATCTCTTACGATGATTTCTCCATTATCTTTATCAATCTTTACATAAAGTTCAGTAAGACCCATATTGTCTTTACGTCTGAACTCATCACAAGAGTTAGAAATGACCTCATCTACAACCTTAAGCATTGCAGGAATATAGTTAACGATTTTCATTTCGAACTTTCCTGTCTTATGATTATAAATGAAGGCATCCTTTTCTTCAGACTTTGTTGAACCTACCCACATTCCTGGGCGCTGAAGAATATGTTGAACTTCCGATAATTCCTGATATTTCTCTTCAATTTTCTTTGTCATTCTTCTTCATTATTATTTTCTTTTCTACGTTTAGCAACTAATTCTCTCATTCTATGATGACGACGTTTTTGTTCTTCCATCATATTGTTATGTCTCATCATATTTAACATACTAAATGTTCCAATATTCATAATTCCTTCATAACTATTAATTTAAAATAATATAGTTATGAAGGAATAAATGTTAAATCTTAAATAAACTTCCAAGATTTAACAAGTGCGTTATTTTCATTTATTAGTTCGTATTTCTCAATCATTATCTGTTTATTTTTTATACGTTTTGTATGTCCTTTTGCATCAATAGGTAATGAATAATAATATCCATCATAATACATTGTCTTATAGTTTTCAAAACTCAATGTAATCTGAAGATCATTAATAAAATATTCACCAACCTCATTAAGTGAACGAGCAAATGTAACTACGAACGGTATACCCTGTGCAAGTTTTGTTTTACCTTTACTACCAAGTTCATCCAAATGTTTACGTTTCTCAACCTCCTTTGGTGTAATAAATATCTTAGTATCACCTACATAATCAAATTCATAACCTTCTTCAAGAAGAATTTGTTCAATAATAGGTTTCTGCTCATCAATAGCACAATTATTATAGAACCACATCATATAATCATAATCAGTAGATGCTGTAAACATAATACCCATATATTTACCACAATGATACTTATTATAATCAATTATTCGTTTTTCATATGACCAACTATGATGTCTTCCTCGTAGATTTTCATCATATACGGCATCAGGATATTTTGCAAATGCACGATCCTTATCCTTAGATGCATTATGTAAGAATCTATAACTTTCTGTTTTAAATAAAATACCCTTTTCATTAGTACGATAAGATACATTGTATTCCCAAAGAGTATAATACTTATTTGCAAAACTAATCCTAAGTGCCATATTATTTATTTTTTATAATTATAATATAGTACTTAGGATTAAAATTTTAAATAATATTAAAAAAAATATGAATATTATTCTATATCAATTTTATTTTGTATATCTTTTAATGTTTCAATTTCTTTATTTAATTTATTTATTTTATTAATATTGGTTTTTATACGTTTATTAATTAGATTATCAATATATTTTAATGAGTCTGCTTTTTTAATAAAATAATATGATCCTGTAAATACTTGATATTCATTAGTATCAATTGGGACTTTAATAAATCCTATTCCATAAGAATTTTTTAATTTTAATGTAACGTTATGTTCATCTATATGTTCACAATAAGAAGATCCTATATCGTAAGGATTACTACCATTCATTTTCATATGATATACAGGTGTCTGATATGTTGATGGATATATATAATCTATAATTTCACAATCATATATTTTATATTTATCTTCTAATTTATAATCATTTTCAGCAATAAAATTAAAATCAATAATGGGATCACCTAATTGACACATAAAATTATTTTGCTGTGATTTATTACGTTCAATAACATAATATATATGATCTCCTATTTTTAAATCTTTAAATGTTTTCATTACTTCAAAAGTGATATTATTGTTTTACGTTCATTTGGTGTACAATTTTTTTCAATTATCTTTAATGTATTACTTATACTATACTTAACTTTATTTGCAGATAAACCTTCATTTTCTGCTATTTCATTTATTGACATTGGAAATGGTTTATCAATTCCAAATTTCTTTTTTATTATTCTTCTATCTAATGCAGAAACATTACAAAGCATTCGTTCAATTATTTCTTTGAATAAATTCTGACGTTCCATATTTTCCATTGTTTCATCTTCAATAGCAAATTCTTCATTTGCGACTGAAGAAATTTGATTATCGTGATATGAATCATCAGTGTGTGGATTAATTGAATCTAAACGTAAAACATTAACTGTAGATACACCTTTCTTTTGAGCAGACTTAGGAACTCTTATTATCTTTCCAAGTTTATTAATTTCAGATAATATAAATGCCTTAATCCACGCAAAACCTATAGATGAAAACGATGCTTTTTTAATGTTTTCTTGTGCCCAATCAATAAAATCATCTTTACATTCAAATCCTTCTTCGGGTAATTTACTTAATGTTGATTCTAAAGTTTTTGTATATTGAAAATTTTTTTTAATAATATCTATTGCATCATATTTATTAAAAAAATATAAATCTGATTTCTTTATATCGTTTATGATATTATTTCTTAAATTTGATCTTTCACCATCAAATTTATTAAAAGCTATTAATAATCCTTCATTGCCTGCTTGTATTAAATCTTCCAATGGAATACCTAAATTTTGATAACGTTTTGCACAATCAATTACAAGTTTTAAATTATTCTTAATAAAAACTTCTTTATTTTCTGGTACAAACGCCATATCTTCAGATTCACCCATAGGATGCATAATATATTCTCTTTTTACTTCATTAAAATATATATCAATATTATTATCATATAAAACTTTTGGTACAAACTTATCAACAAGTTTTAATCTTGTTTTATATTTTAAATCATTATAAAAAGATTCATATATTTCATAATTAGATTTTTCTAATATATCTTTACAAGACTCTATATAAAAACTTACAATACATTTTTCCGAACAATCTTTTATCATTTTAGAATCTTTATATACAATTTCTTTAAATGTATCATAAAATTCATAATCATCAATAAAAGAATCTATCTTATCAAAAAATAATTCTATTTCGTTTAACGAAGACTTACTTAAATTAAACTGTTTACTCACTTATTATCCCATTATTATATTTTTGTGGGATATAACAAAATTGTTCTATATATTCAATAATATAGAACAACTTTAATTTTTTTATAAAATATCTAAAAAAATTTTTACAATATTTATTTTTTATAGATATCTTTTATTAATTCGTTTATTAATTTCTTTTCGTAAATGATTAACTATGATATCTAAATTATTTTTTGTAGTATTATCATATTTCTTTTTTTCTTCTTCAGTAAAAGGAGTATTTGAATAATGTGTTATACCGTCTTTTGAAGTATATTCATAAATTGCACCAGTTGCTTTAATAGAACGTATTACATCTTTAAATGATCTTTTAATCATATTTAACACCTAAGTATTTTTATAAAAATATATTATTTTACAAGATATCCTACTAGAACATCTTCATTTGTGAAAACTAAATGGTCTGCATCTTCCCAGATATTTCCATCTTTCATCTCAATAAACCAATAATTACAGTTCTGTTCAAGATTCTTAATCTCATCTAAATAGACAGTTGCATAATTCAAACGACCTAAAAATAATCTAACTTTTGTTCTTCTTCCCATAATTACTTTCCAATTATATAAATCATACCTATCATAAATATTATAACAACAAATATCATAAAGAATGTAAAGCAACCAAGAAATGGATTTTGTGACTTGAGCTTATAGTCAGCGTGAATCCATCTTCTGCATCGTTCTATCCATTCCATAAATTTATAATATGGCTTTAAATAAAACGGTGCAAAATAATAGTTTATTTTATAATCTAATTCTTTTTTACTAATTACTAGACCGAAAGATTTATATATTCCAAAATCACCCATTGATTAAACTATTCAAATCTATAACTAAGCATTCAGCATATAATTCTTCTTCTTCCATGATATTGAATCTTGCATAGTTAGCTCCTTTACAATTAAACTGCCATGAAGCATCAGAATCTTCTGGAGACCAAAGTGCTTCAATAATACATATATTTTTATAATTTGTTTCTTTAATATCATTTAATTCATTTTCAGATATGTCAACAAACATTGAATATGTTGCCTTTCTATATGTTGCATCATCCTCTCCATATTCATCACAATCTTCTAAATAAAAATCTCCTTTATTAACTAATTTAAGTATTGTTCCATTCCATGCTCCTAATTCATCATCAATAGCTCCACGTAGTTCAACATTATCATCAGAATAACCAAAAACAATAACCCATTTATTTTTTCTACACAATTCTTCGATATTAATATCTGACTCATTTCTTAATTCATCTCCATATTGATTACCATCAAGTAATTTAGCAACATCATCAATTGTTTCAATTTTTTCTGGTTTAATTTTTTTATCAATCTCAGACAATATTGCATCTTTAATAGAATTATTAATGAATGCCCAATTATTATTTATATCTTCATGAAATTGTTTTGCACCATACTCATTAATTCCATTTTCAATCCATTCTTTGATTGACACACCATTATTAACTTTTAAATTATCATTCATAATACCTAAATTATTTATTTGTTTTTTAAAATCAATATATTCAATATTATATTTTCTTTTAAATTCATTAACTGCCCATTGTAAACGTTCTTTTATTTTATATTTTTTATCAAAATCATCACAATAAACACAGTCATCACCAAAATTTCCATGACATTCATTACATTTATCATTAGATTGTTTAAATTCATTTTCATATTTAATTATTAAATCATAATCACAATCTTGTTCATAAGAATGTCCGAATCTATTTTTATATGCTTCCTTTGCATTATGAAGCATCATTTCCAATTCATAATTTCTTTTTGAATCTTCACATCCCCTGCAATCATCACACCCATTACCAGGACCGCAATGAAGACATGGGCTTTCTTTATAATATTTTTCTTCAGCTGCTTTTATTTTTGCAACTAAGTTTTCTTTAGTTAATACTTTCATTACCAAATTTGTTGAAATATAAATAATTGTGGTTCTTTACTTGTTGTTTTCTTACCAATTTGTTTCTTAAGAAATTCTTTTAGTTCAGGATGCTCATCTAAAAATTTATGATATTCATCTGTAGCTTCTTTAATTAATTCATTGTTTATAATTGCTTCTCCACCTTCATCAGCATCATAATACACTAAATTAGCTCCAAAATAAATATAATTTCCACACATAGTATCATCTGCGAAAAAATCACAGTAATCATCATAATAATTTGAATTAACTTTTTCTAAAGCCTTTTCAAATTTTTTTACCTTATCACTGCCCTCCACTTTCCAACCATAAATAGCTCTTGTAAAATTATCTACCCCCATAAACTTTATTTTAATTTATTTATACTATAATACATTGCTTGTAATGGTAATATATCATCTTCAATTATATGATCTTGATATTCCGTTTTATTCGATCTTGAAAAGATCTGCTTTATCTTCTTCAATAAGTTCTTCATAATATCTTATTTCTTCATAAAGATCGCTAATTATTGAATTGCATTCATTAATATGATTTTGTATTTCTTCTTTTGTTCTCATTCTTTATCCGGCATTATAATTGCTAAAATTATATATGGAATCAATCCTATTCCATAAAATAGAACTGCTATCACCCATATAAATCGAAGTATTGTTACATCAATTCCAAAATACTCTGATAATCCACAACACACACCACATAATTTTGATTCTCCAAAATCGTTTCCTTTTACTAATTTCTTACTCATATATTTCATTTATAATATCTATATCACCTAAATATTTTATCATAAGTGGTTTTACTTGTTCTTCCCAGTTTAATCCACCATTTGTACAACCAAGTTTAGGCCATGCAATACTTTTGATTTTTAATTTTTCATAGAAGTAAAATGATTGTCCTGGTGTATCATAGGTATCTTCAAATTCAAAATGTTGCGTTAATGTTTTTAATCCTCGTTCAATATATTCTAATTTTGATTTATTCCACCAATTTTCTTTTGTAGCAAAACACAATATATTACGTTCTTTATATAAATCTATATATGTATATAACCAAAGATCACCCCCATTTTTTAATTTACCAATACCATTATATGATTTTCCTGAACATACTCTTTTATATTCATTAAACATACTTGGGTAATTTTGTTTAAATTGTAATGCTATACCTTTACCCATAATGCCATTACAATTAACAGTATTAACTAATGTCTGACATTTAGAATCAAATAAATTACCCTTCTTGAATATTATCATTATTGATTTCTTTAATGTATTTTTCTACACCTTCTTTAAATTGTTTCCAAATATATGAATTATTTGCGCATACTCTTGCAATATAGTCTGCTACACCAGTAAATATATCTTGTTCTAAATAATTATCTTTATTTCTAAAATCTCCAATACCATGATTAATTGCATTAAACGCTGAATCAATCGGATATTTATCATCTCCTAACATAAAACATATTCTTGCTTTATGTTTATTATCTACTCCTAAAACTAATAATTCTATTCCTTCATTAATATTATCAAATTCATCTTCAGGATAACTATTAATCCATTTTACTAATGATTCTCCTAATTTAGTAAATCTTGGAGATTTATTTTGATTATCAATTTCTAAATTATTCATTATCTTCAATTAATTTTATTTGTGTTAATATATAATCTAACTTAAAATTAAGGTCTATAAGATTTTTATTTCCATTTTCAATTACTTTTTCAACATTTTTTATAGATGATTTTAAACCAGATACATATTCATTATATAAGTTTATCCTATCAAAACAAACTAAATAAGTATCGTTATTTTCATAATCATTTAAATTTTCTAAAATAGAACTTAAAAATGGTTTATCATAATCTTGTTTATATCCGTTATTAAATAAAGATATCCATTTCTCAGAACCATCAGGAAATTTCAATAATAAATTATGATAACTAGTCCAAGGATATTTTTTAACATCAATATTAATAATTGGTAATGCAATTAAACAAGGATGTAAAGAATCATCAATAACCCATAATATATCGTTTACTTTAATATCTTCAATATGTTTCATTCAATAGTCCTTTTAAATATTTTATGTTTTCTTGTTGTTTTTCAATTTCTTAATATGTTTTACTAATTTCTTTTTGTAACAAAGACTTAGGTTATAATTCATCGCCCTTTGTTAAATCACTCCACTGTTTCATAATTATGCTGCATCTTTTAAATTATTTTCATCAGATTCATCTTCTTCATTATTATTAAACGATGGAATATCCTTTTGTACTAATTGTGAATCAGATTCATCTGCATATATATTCATATATCTTAAAACTTTTATAAATCCTTCTCTTTCAATATTCCATTTTCCTTCTTCATTAATAAATCCTACTCTATATGAATATCTATAACCAAATGTCATATCAAGAATCAAAATCTGACAAAGATATAAACGTGGTAAACCATATTTATTTTCTTCAACTTGAGGATATCCTTCTTTCCAATCAGGGTGATAATCTGCCCATTTTGCTCCTGCTTCAAATGAAACAGGATCTTTACAAGTAGTATTATATTTTGCTGCTGCTCTTATTTGTTCTTGTCGTTCTTTACGTGGATTCATAACTATATTATACTTTCATTTTCATCATCATATTCATTGTCAAAATAATCTTGATAATATTCTGATTGTTCTTCTTCATTATTGAAATGTTTACCTACTCTATGATCTGTAAATCCAAACCAACCAGTTTCTGAATCATGCATACAATTATCACATATATCTGAACATGGATCATATCTACCATGTGGGCAATTATTACAATTCTTCATAATTCTAAATCTTTAATTATTTCTATAGGCTCATTAAAATATTCAACTTCATTCCATTTACGAACATAATCTTCTATACCTTCAAGTGTTTTTTCAGTGTGTGGGAATACATCTCCATAATAGTCATATTCGTGTCCTACTGTATGCCAAAATCCAAAAAATTTACCTTTACGTTTTGCTTCATACCATTCTGAATATTTAACGTTATATGTATTTGGTTCATCCCCATTATGTTGAACTTCCACTAAACTTTTACTGTGCTTTTTAATAATTTTATATTTCATAATTACTTTATTAGTTTTGCTAATTCAATATGTTTCTTAATTGTATCTTTCATATCAAAAACAATATTAGGAACAAAATGTTTTAATTTATTAACATTATCTTCAAGTATCATCTTTCTTATCTCAGTCGCTGATATACCATCAACTGTAGCATTACGAGCAAGTAAACATAAGCTTACATTATTTCTTAGGATAAATGATGGAAACCATGTAGTAATTATTTCAAAACCATCTGAATAATATATAGTAAAATTTGGATTACCCGTTTCACTTACAATTTTAGAATATAAATAAAATCCCCAATCATGTGAATTATCTGATTCATCAGTTAAATCATCTAATGGTACAACTTTAATTATTTTTGGGTTAGAAAGTGTTTTATTTTTTTCTCTAAGTGTTTCTAATGCACCATCAACTAACTGCATTCTAAGATTAATTGGTATTGGGTTACGTTCATTAAATTTATCTGCACTACCAACAAATATATATACTTCATCATTTTCTTCCCATGCCTTATTAATTAATGCTAAATGCCCATTATGAATGGGTTGTAATCGTGCTAATATTATTCCAGTTTTCATCTATTAATTTCTTTAATTATTTATTCTAAATTAATATTTTCATAAAGTAAAGTTATGTGATTCTTTTTAATTTCTGGAATTTCAATACCCATGTCTTTACAATGATTATTGAATTCATAAGTATTGAATGGGTGAGTTATAACATGAAATCCTGATTTTGTTGGTAACGTAACAACAATTGCATTATCGTATTTAGTTGAACATCTCCCAATAGCTTCACGAACATAATAAAGATATTGCTTATCATCTTCACAATCATCAATATCTATTACCCATCGTTTTTCTTTTCCTGACATTGATCCATTTACAGAATCACAAAATCTCCATGGCTTCTTTGATTCTTCTAAAGCAACCATTTCTGCATATTTAACTAATGTCTTTTTTGAAAGTTCAATTTTGGATTTAGCATTAACGCTGATATATGCACGAAGTTTAAACATTTCACAACATTGTTTGATTTCTTCAATATATCTATCAAACAATTCTAATGAATCAATATAATAAGTCTTAAAGGTATAATTTGCAGCTGGCATATCAGGATTATCTTTACCACGACGAATCAACTGAACATCAAAATAAAGATCTTTTCTATATAGCTGCCTTTCAGGAATTCCTAAGTCTCCCATATACTTTCTCATTATTTCAATATTATTTGTCATAAAAAATACCTAACTATTCTATAATTTAATTCTAAATATAAAATAGTTAGGTATTTATAAAATTTATAAATTCAATTATGATAAATTAGTATGTTTCTATTTTTGAATGTAAGCTTTCAGGTATTTTTACTTTATATGAATTCAATGAATCATTAGGAACTAATATATTATAAATCTGTGAATTGAACGCATTGATTGCAAAATCTGATGGTGGTGTAATTCCTAAGAACTTGACGGTCAATAATGGGCAATCCTTAAATGCATTTTGATCAATTTTCTGTACATTAGCACCAACAAGTATAGATGTCAATGATGAACATCCTTGGAATGCAGCTTCACCAATTATTCCAGTTATATTAGATAGATCAAAATTCTGAGTCAATGATGAGCAATTGTAGAATGTCGCTACATATATATCAATAAGACCTGATATATCACCAACAGATGTTAATGACGTACAGTTTCTAAATGTATTACCACATAATAATGTACATTTATTCGATAAGTTGACAGAAACTAATGATGAACACCCACTAAATGTATGCATATCATTAGCAAAATGGGTTCCTAACATTGTAACGTTAGACAAATCCCCAACTGATTCTAGATTCGTACATCCTCTAAATGCTTCACCTTTTATTAAAGTACATTTTGTAGTCAATATTACTTCTGTCAATGCTGAACATCCTTTGAATGCACTTCCATTTATAGTTTCACAATTACTTAAATCTAATGGACCAGTTAACAAAGGACAATCTAAAAATGCCTGTTTTTCTATTATTTTAACACTTGACAAATCACCAACAGATGTTAGTTTAGGGTTGGTTCTAAAACATTGATTAGGTATGTTTGTTATTACTGAAGAAAGATTTAACGTTGTTAGATTGTCACAGTAAGCAAATGACCAATCACCTAATGACATAACTGATGAAACATCAAATGTTGTCAATGATTTACAACCTTCAAATGCAGAACTACCAATTGATGTAATTACTGCAAAATTAGTGTTGATGTTAGAAAGATTAATACAGCTCTTAAATACTCCAGTATTTAATGTTTTCAAATTTGGACATAACTTAACACTAGTCAATGTATTCACTTCAGCAAATACACCAGCTCCTAAAGATGAGCATGCACTTATGTCAACATTAACTAATGATGTACCAATAAAAGCATAATTACCAATAGTAGTACAGTTTGTTAAATTAATTGTTGATAAATTAGTACATCTGTAACAAAAATATTCAGGAATATTAATTATATTTTGATTTACCGTTAATGAAGTTAAACTACTACACTCAGTAAAATGTCCATTTCCTGTAAATTCTGTAACATGAGATATATCAACTTTATCTGATGTTAATGATGTACAGGAATTAAATGCATTTCCTTTAATAGTAGTTATATTTTCCCAGTCAATAGTTAAATTTTTTAATGCTTTACAACCACCAAATGTCCCGTATTCTATTTTTGTCGCTAATTTAGGTGCATAAAATGTATGTAATGAAGTGCAATTGTTAACGAAATTATTTCCGTCACATAATTCCAAATTATCTAATCTTAATTCTAACAACGCAGTGTTATTCGAAAATATATTACCGGCAGTAAATTGCTTAACATTTTGTAATCCATCTATAACTGTTAAACTTTTATTATTATTGATTGCCTGGTTCATTAAAATTATATCTTCAGAACCATTAAAATGTATTGCAGTTAATCCTGTATTATATATACTATGTGTTCCAATTTTTTTTACTGAAGAAAAATCAAATGTTTCTAAATTAGTACAATCTTCAATACACTGCTCCCCAATAATTTCAACATTACCCGAATTTAAACAATGTTTTATACCTGATCTATAAAATGCAGCATTTCCTAATTCTGTAACATTTATTAAATCAACTGTTTCTAAATTTCTACATTGTCTAAATATTCTATCTGAGAGTTTTTTAATATTAGTGAATTCTGCCAATTCTTTAAATTCAGTAATGTTTTCTTCATATTCACTATATGAACCAGTAATACCAAAAACCGGTAATGTTGTTGCAGCAAATACTTTAGAATATGTTACATGTGAATTAGTGCTATCACCAAAATTGTTTTCTAATAATTTTGCTTCTATATATGGATCTTTAATATAAATATACAAATCATTATAATTAATTCTTAATGTATTTGGATATCTTTCTAATAACCAATCATATATAAATTTATATACTGATGGTACTGTTATATTTCCTTTTAATATAGATGTATTATCTAATATAATATGATCTAATTCTGTTGGTGTAACCTCACCAGAAAATAAATTATAAATTTTTTCTAAAATATTTGAATCTATATATTCAGTGATATTTGTTGATTCATTTTGTATATTAATATGATTCATTATTAATTATAAAAATAAATATAATTAATAATAATCAATTTATCTTTGAATATTGTTCTGAAATACGTTCCAAAAATATATTACATTTATTAGTTAAATCAATAGAAATATTTCTTAATTCTATTATATCTGAAAAATCTTTTTCGTAACAACCAGAATTAAAATAATCAATTATATTTTCTCTATCATTCCGACGTTGACGAATTTTTGATCTTAAATTTAAAATTTCAACTAAAATATTATCTAATCGTTTTGAAATAAATTTATCTATACAATTACCTTTTATCATATTATTTAAATATTAAAACATTAATATCTACTTCACCATTAATTTTAACAAGATTACACGTAATTTTCTTTATATTATTATAAAACTTATAATCAATTGAAAAATCTTCATTTATAACTTTATCATATTTAAATGGACAATTAGGTAAATCAATATCTCTATATATTGATTCACCGTTATCGTCTATTCCTGGAAAAAAATATAAATGTTTATTTTTATCTTTATCTATATATATTGTTACAAATCCTGGTATCATTATGTTGGAAAATTTGATAAATCATCATATGCAATATATCTTCCTGTTTCTGAATTAATTTTAGGAGTCTGCCCATTAGAAGTTACTTGTTTAATTTCTTCAGCATGTTTCTTTTCTTTATCTGAAAAATCTTTAGGATTCATACCTAATTTATTCATACAATTATCTTTAGATTTATCCTCCATAAAATTAGCATACTTAATTGAAAACTTTTCAAATTCTTCCATAAGATGATGTAAATCTTTATGAATTTCATCTGCAACAAGAATATCTTTATCTACAAAATTTGCAAACATTTTATTAACTCGTAATCCTGGAAGAATATCATCGCCTTTTAATAGACTTTTCATTATTATACTTTCAGTTTCAGGATTATATTCATCATAATATTCAACTTCTAAAAAGAATGGAACTTTTGCACGATGCCATTTATTATCATTATTCATATTTTAATTCTATCTTATTTTTAGATTATATAAAAAAATAGACAATAATTAACAAAAGTTAAATATTGTCTAAAAGTATTAGATTTAAATTTAATTAAATTTCGTTGCGACGGTTTTCATATTCCTTTTCTAGTTCATCAATATCTGATGGATCATAACTTTCAACTCCACAACCTTTAAAATGTGATGAACCAATGGTATCATAAGCAATCTGAATTAAAATTACCAAATCCTGAGTATGGAATGAATAATGAGAAGTATCAGGCCAAGGATGTCTTACAGCAGAAACAATATATTCGTAATCCTTATTAGTATACTTACTATGAGTAGTAACATGAAGTTCTCCATTTACAACAGTAAAATACTTAATACCAGAATTAAATAGAATACGGGCAGATTTACAAGAACTATAATCATTACGTTTTGCAAGGAATTCAAGTGGTAATATATTAACCTTATTTTCATTCATATAATTAATAATTGACTGTATCAGACCCTCACAAAAATTTGTTGTTGTATACATATTCTCCATATTCATTAATTATTTTATTAATTACAAATATAATATAGTATAAACATTAAATTTTTTAAATAATATATGTAATTTTTACATATAAATTAATCTTCTATAGGAACATATTCACTAATAGGATATAAATAATCTATCATATCTTCCCAGCCTTCTGTAGTTTTATATGTTTCTAATAAATTATCATCAACATATACTTTAACATTTGATCCACCAAAACAATTTATATTTACTGTTGTTTGTTCATTATCAAATGCAGGTATATTTTCAGTATTACGTATTATAAAATTTCTTAATGCAGGATTATTACCAAATGCACTTTTATACTCAAGAGCTGTATGGTTTAATTGTTTAATATCTATTGTAACTAAATTAGTACATCCGTAAAATGCTTTTCTATCATTGTCAAAACCATGCCATCTACTACCTATAGTATTTGTAACACCTAATTTTATTTTTGTTAAATTTGAACAATTATTAAATGTACCAGTTAAATTAAAATCATTACTAATATTAGATAAATCTAAAGTACCAGTTAAATTTGAACAATTAAAAAATGTCCAAGTTCCATTAAAATAAGTAATATTTGATGTATCTCCTAAATTAGTTAAAGAAGAACAACCATTAAATACAGAATCGCTTTGTATTTTTGTACATTCAGATAAATCTATTGAAGACAATTCTTTACACCCAAGAAAAGCATAACTCCCAACTATTTCAGTAATATTTCCTATATTTAATGTTTCTAATGAAGAACAATTTCTAAACATAGACTCACTTATTCTACCATTAAATATAGGTATGTTTATTGTTTTTAATGAAGTACAATTATAAAAATGTGAAGCACCAGTTATTTGTTCTAATAAAGGAGCATTAAACGATTCCAATTCTGTACAATTATAAAAAATATTACCCGCAGTTATTTTTGTTAAATTTGGTAAATATGCTTCTTTTATTTTGGTATTTTGTAAACATGAAGCTACAGATATGATTTCAATATTAGTTAAATTAATTTCTTCTAATTTTGTACAATTTTTAAAACTTGCACTTGATAAATTTTTATAATTTATACATAATTTAAATTCATTAAATTTAGTTATTTCAGTATTTTGAAAAGTATCCCAAAACCAACCTTGATTAATACTATTTAAATCAGATTGTGTTATACCTATGCCATCACCAACTGGAGTATCTAATGTTGAAAATCTATCTAATATTAATTGTTCAACAATAGGATCTTCAAATCTTATATATGATTCAAATTTAGTAGATATTGTTAAATTTGAATAATTTCTATTTAAAAATTCTACTGCATCAGAATACCCACGATTGATTTCAATACTACCAATTAATTTAGAATTATCGTGTGTTTCATAGTTTTTAGTTTCTTGATAAAGTATTTCTACTACATCATCTGAAACATTACGTTCAGTTCTACTATTATCTTGAACAATTTTAACGTTCATATATCATATATATGTGTTTATTTAAGTATATACTCTTTAAATTTTGGATTAATACCAAAATCATCTTCTCTTTCATTATATTCTCTTGAAGATAATACTCTATAATTACCAGTATCTTCTAAATCATATATTTCATTAAATTCAGCAACTATCCAATATTCTTTATCTTCTTCTTCCTTTTTAAGCTTTTGTAATTCTGTTATACATTTTCTTAAATCACCAGTTCCCCACCTAGATATCAATGTTTCATCTGTCATATCTATGATACAGAATCCACTTAAAGTTTTATCTTCATTTTTTTCTAATATATAATTCTTAATATGTTTCATTTTTATATGTTTATATGTTTGATATATTATTTATTTATGTCCAGGAACTTGTTTTTCTAATTTATGAACTGTATCAATAAATTTATCATACCAATTATCCATAGTATCATCAATTCTCCAGATAGCATTTAAAATACCATTACGAATTACCATATTGCCATCAAGAATATATTCGTAAGTTCTAAGAAGCATATAAGTATCTAAAAAATATGATCCATAAGTGTAATCAGCATTAGGATGTGCACCAAAAGTAAATTTTTCAACATAGTTTTCTTTAGCAATTTTTACAAATTTATCTAAATCTTTATCTTTAAGTGCTTGACACATTTCCCAACGAACTTCACAATCCTTTTTCCAACGGCCTTCTCCACCTGGTTTGAATTCTTTATCCATATCTTCTAAGAATCCTTTAAAATCATTGATACCGTATTTAGTCCATTGTGTACTTCCTGCCGTAGCAAAGTCTTTACACTTATCAAACCATTTTTCACCTAAATCTCCATAAGTTTCTTTCTTTTTCATAGGGTATTCTTTTTTAGGTGTTTGTTTCTTTGCTTCTGAAATAAATGTTTTAATGTCTTTCATTAATTAATATTAATATCTATTTATTAAAAATATTATTTATTGTCTATTAAACTAAAATTTAATTATATCTTTTAATTTAAAATTTTGTAAATCTTCTTGTGCCTGATAGAATGAACTATGACTCATTGATCCTGGTGAAACATTATCTACTTTTAATTCAACATCACGAAGAGATCCTGTTGGTATATTATCTGCCCAACCACAATCCCAGTCAAATTGTAAAACACCATGTAATTCACTTGGTAAAGATATTGAAATTTCTTTTGGAAACTCTTTATTTTCTTTAGTTACTATACTAATAATCTTTTTAACATTCTTATCAATCCATTGGTTAATCCAACCAAAATATTGATATAAGAATTCTTCCTGATAATATCTTGTATTTATTTTCTTGTCTAAGTATTTCTTTGATACTTTAAGTTCATATCCAGGAAATTTAATTACATCTTTCCAATAATCAAATTTTGATGAAGATGCTTCTGTAATATAATTAACTATATCTTTCATTTTGTAACTGATTTTATAAATTTATCATATTTATACTTATTTAAATGGTAGCTTTTTTATAAAAGGTATCATTTTTAAGTTTATTCATCGCAGAACCTTCTTTATCAGGTAATGCAGAACTTTTATCATCTTTATCTGTGCCACCTTTAAATACTTGTGGCATATTCTTTCTATCTGGTGCTGTATCAAATGGATAATTATTTGACTTAATATCTAATAGACGTTCTACTATATAATCAACAGTAGAATCGTAATCATAGCATTCTTCTATTTTTTCTATATATTGATCTATTAAGTCTTCATTAAGATTATCTTCTATATATTTCCTAATTTTCTTTTCATCAAATGATTCATCAAAGAAATTAGGACCTTTTACATTATTTGATGGAAGTTTACCATTATTATTATTCTTATCAGCTTTAACTGCTGCTATAGTTCCTTGTACAGCCTTAAGCATCTGAATTGGAGAAATATCACCGTCATAATTAAATGATAATATTTTTCCTTTTGGATTTAATGCTATAGCTTGTAGCCATGTATGATGACCGTCTATAACATAATTCTCTCTAAAAGTAACAATAGGCTTATTGATTTCAATTGGATTTGCAAAAGTCTTAATTAAAGATTCTTTATCTGTTAATGCATGTTTTAATGACTTATCTAAATCTATATCTTTTTGTGTAGGCATTAACTGAGATACTGGAATTTCTTTAACTGAAAATGTTAATTTTGTATCTCCAAGTTCTCCCCCAAAACCATCTTCCAATAATGCAGCTGATTTAGGATCTTCAAGCATCTTATTTAAAGTATCAACATAATCGTCATACTTTTTATGTTTCAACCATTTTTCCAATTCCTTACGACGTTCTTTATTAGATTTTGTAGAAACTTCTTTAGATTCAAATATATAGTTGTTCAATGACTTCATAATGTAAAGTTTTTATAATAATTTTTTCAAACTAAAAGAAGAATTTTTAAATTCTTTTATTTGTATATTTTTACATAATATTTTAGGAATTAACTGATTGAATTTATGATCAAATTTTTTCCATTTATTATTTAATTCTTTTTTGATTTCGTTAAATGATTTGTTTGTATTATATAATGAATTATATTGTTTTTCTATTTCCTTTTTATATTCATTATTTATATTATTTAATCCTAGAATAAATGTTCCTAAATCAAAATAAATTTCCCATAATGTTTCGCGTTTAATTCCATGTTTGAATTTTTCATAATCTAAATTATCTGCAGTAATATGATAATCTTTAATTATTTTCTTAATAGATAATTCTAAAGATGAAAAATACGCATTACGTTCTTGTGAATTTAAAAAATATTTACATCTACTTATATATCTTTTAATCTTATCAAAATTATTTATATTTAAATAAGATTTTTCATAATCAACATTCCATAATTGAAATATATCTGGTTTATTAGTTGTTTTACGGTTAAAATCTTCATAACCATGTAAAAGTTCATGTAATATCAATTCAGTATATTCTTCAATATTATCAATAAACATTTCTTTATCTAAACATAATATTTCAATATCTATTTTATCATTATTAATATTTAAATAACTTGCACTTATATAATCTTCATTAACTATATCTATTTTTATTTTCTTGAAAAATACATTATCATTAGTACAATCTATTTCTTGAGACTTGAATTCATTTTTTAATACTTCAATAATATGATATAATACTTTATGAGTATTCTTAAAATTACCAAATGATTCATATAAAGAAACATATGGATAAATTCCGTAACCATATTTAATATATAATGATAATGATATATGATTACATAATTTATCCAAAAAAATATTTTCTATATTTGTTTCTATTATATAGTTATTCAAAGATTGCATTATTTTTTATTTAAAATGTCTTTATACTTTTCATTAATTTCTTTATAATTAATTGTTATTTTTTCATCTTCAATTCTAATAATTACATTATATCCATTAATCATATTCTGAATAGGTATTAAATATTTTCTAACAATTTTCCATATATATCCTGATGTTCTTTTTATATCGTCTTTTGTAAATGTATATTCAAAATTATCATTAAGAATATTTAATATATCTTCATATTTAATATATAAAATTTTCTTTTTAAATGTAGATGTTTCAGTCCAACATTTAAGACGATATATAGAAAGATAAGCAGCAATTATAATGTTGTATATATCATCTCTTTCATAATTAACTTTAATATCTTTATTGATACGAAGACCTTCTAACAAATATGATGTTATTTGTTTCATATTTAATATTCATTTATTTTCTCTAAAGCATCAATAAGATCCCATTGTTCTCCTAATAAATTATTATCATCCATTAATTTATATATTTTTTTAATCAATGGAATATCATCAATAATAATATTACGATTTATTTTCTTATATGTTTCTTCATCATCTAAACAATCATGAAGATTATCTAATTGTTTTATTTCTTCTTTACTTAATTGATCTATTACAGATTTTAATTTGTTTATATCTTCATCATTTCCAATATTACCGCATAACATACCAATTAAGTCTGCTAAAGCTTGACGTTCATCAGATTCTAATTTGAAATTTTTAGATTCATTAATATATTCTTTAATGTCTTTCATTATTTAAGTATTCTCATAATTTATTATATAATTAATGTTTAAAGCTTCCTGTATGAGCCAGTTCATAATCATCCCAGTCATCTACATACATATCTGCATCAAATGATTTCTTTGCTCCTTTATTTAATTCATCCCAAAGTTTCTTATATTCTTTCATTTCATATGAATTAACTTCGCTAGCCCACCCAGCAGTAAATGATAATGAAAAAAGTATCTTATCTAAATCTTTAGCAGTTAATGTAAATATTGCAGATTCTTCATTTTCCAAAACTAATTTATCTTTTAAATTTTTCATATTTGTTTAACTCATATATTTTTATATCTTGTAAGTTTTCAATTTTGATGATTTATTTATAATTGCTTCAACTATAGAATTTACATCCTTCTTTTCAGGTTTACAATCTATACGATATAAGAATGTATATAATTCATGAAGAGCTTGTTCATCATTAAACCATTTATTGACTATTTCACGACAAGGAATTTCACCATCAACATCATTTAATGATATGATAGCATTTATGAAAGCATTTTGCCATGAATATGCAAATCTGTCTTCATTAATCTGGCTTAATAGTTTTTCTTTAATGTCTTTCATAATTATAAATTATTTATTTAAAGATTCTGTAATTTCAGTGTCAATCTTTTGTTGAAGTTCATTCTTTTGACGATTTAATTCTGCAAGTTGATTTTCTGCATCTTCTATTTCTTTAAGTAACATTTTAAGTTTCTTTGTCGCACCATTCTTTATGAATTCTGAAATTACTTCTTTAGATGTACCAACGTAAAAAGTGCCAATTCCATGTACTGATTTTGTATCTACTTGAATAGGTTCATCTAATTTTGGGTCTGCATAATGTGATGTTTTCCAGCCATCAAATTTATATTCATTATCTTCTAATTCAATAATTACATCATATCCACCTGAACGTCCATACCAAGAGTTCTTAACCTTTGTGACATTATTGACTTTTACAGGTATTGCTTTAGAATCACCATCTTTTAAAAGATATACAGTGCTTCCTTTACGTGGAATCTTAATATCTTTTGCGACTGATTCATTAATATTTTGTATATTAAGTTTTTCAGTTAAATTTTTCATAATATGTGATTATATTTTATATTTTTACCAAATTCTTAAAATTGAATAGTTATAATTATCTCCATGGCTTTTATCACTTATTGATTCACCAACTTTTAAATCTAATAATTCTTCTGCATCTAAATTAAAATCATTACATAAAGAATCAATGAATTCACTGTTTTCATTAACTCCAACAACAGAATAAAATTCTTGATTAGCATCAAATGTTAAAAATCCATAATCAAATTTTGATTTTGTTGTTGTATAAGATTGATATGCATAATCATTTTCGAATTCATTTTGAACTTCAGGACATATTTCTTTTCTTGATTCTGTTATTATACTAATTAAATCTTTCATATATTGATTTTTTAATGTTTTTATGTTTTCTTTTTAATACCTATATGCCATTTTCCACAGACTTTACATATATATGCAGTATATTTGTACATTTTATATTTTGTTATCCATGTATTGGCTTCTTCTTCACTATTAAACTTTTTCTTAGGTTTCCATTCACCGTCTTTTTTACAGTAATGTTCACGTTTAATAATATGTTTATTACAGTCAGATCGAGGTTTTGTAATCAAAAGATAATCATAGATGTATTTGGTATTATGCCTCTATATAATATCTTTATTTTGTTTTATTTATTTTCTATATTCAAGTGAATCTTCATCAAATTGAATTTCTATAGGATATTCATTTTCTTTATTAGATTCTGTGGTTCTAAATATATCTTTAAGTTTTTCTTCTACATTATCATCATCAACATCAACCATATCAAATCTATCAAAATTAATATGATATTTAAGATTTGTTATTTTAAAGTATTCTAATGTAATGTCATCTCCACTTTTCTTAACATCATATTTTGAATTCCATTCAATATAATCTTTAGGTTCTACTGAAAGATGTTCAAATGAATCATATTCAAAATATGCATCAGATATATTATCATTATTTTTTCCAAAGAATTTTTCAGAATAGTCTTGAGAAGATGGAAGTTGATTGAGCCACATATCGTCTATGTATTGTTGGATATCTGACTCTTGGAATGTTTCAGGTGCTTGTAATATTAATTCTTCTGGTTGAACATTATATGTAACTTCAACAGAATTCAATCTATAATTTTCTACAGCTTCATATATATATTGAGTTATTGATTTCATTAATTAGTTTCAATATATTTATTTTATGATATCTAATGAATCATCTTCAATTTCTTTAATTGCTCCATTAAGTAAATCTAATATTTCTTCTTTATTTAAATGTTTTAAACATTTGTCATACCATTTAACAAAGTTATTATATGCAACTTTATGAGAATCTAATGATGGATTCCATTCGTTTGATTCATTAATAAATTCTTTTATTTGTTTCATATTAATTTAATTCAGTTTTATTGTATCTAATATTATCAGTTTTTCCTTTTGAAAATGAATATCCAATCCATTTACGAGATGAATCAACTTGTAATTCAATAAAGTCTTCGTTTTTAGATTGCATATCTTTAATAAAATCAATTAATTTATCGTAATCAAGTTCTTTCATATTTAAGACAAAAGATTTTGAAACATTTAGTCCTTCGTTAATTTTATCTCCGATATTTTTCATATAATTTATTTGATCTTTTTATATATCTTTAAAATACTTTTTAAAATCATTATTTTTTACACCAATTTGGTCTATAAGCCACCAATTAGTATTTATTTTTGATGCTTTATATTCATTATTAGCTTTAAATGTAATATTTCCTTCTTTACGTTCAATAGTTAAGTCTTTCTTACATATTACATCATGCCATTCTGAATAATTAGTATTATTATTCTTCATTATCTATATTTTCAGTATTAGTTACCATTGTACCACGCATATCACTATCACGGTCAATATCATTAAGACATTCATTCATAAGTTCTTTAATTTCTTTAAATTTATCAAGAATTTCTTTGTTCTTAAGAATAAATGCATTTACTTTATAACAATAATAACTAATATTTGAACCAGCTACATTATATTTAGCGGCAAGTTCTTTATTAGAAAGTTGTTTATGACCATTTACTCCATAGAAACTATACCAAATTTCCATAGTCTTATCACTAAAGTTCTTTTCCAAAATCTTATATGCTTCAGAAAGTAATTTTTCAAGATCTTGCTTATCTAAATCATTAGATGAATTTTCAGCAGAACCAATAAAGTCAAATAATGTTTTAGAACCTTCATCATTATGTCCAACTACTTTATCACCAGATAAAGAGAAGTTCTTTGTATTATGTCCCTTTTCTTGACGTTCTTTCTTTTGTTGAGATGGTGAAATTCTAACAAGATGTGATGCATAAACTCCATTACCCTTAATTTGATTAAGAATACAATATGCAGCAAACTGTCCAAATGTATATGATAATACTGCTTCATCAGTTGCAGTAGATTTCTTATTCTTTTTACCATAGTTATTCATTGCATATGTAAGACCCTCATATGCAAATCCAAGAAGATCATCATAAGGAAGATTGATCTTACCTACCCATTGATGACAAATTTTATGTACTAATGGTTCGTATTTCTTTGCAACTGCAGCACGACCGCTTTCAGAATTAAGATCTAGTATAATTGTATCAGCTGGGACTTTCTTATTAATAATATTCTCAAACTGTTCTTTAGTTTGAAAAACAGGAATTTCCATTATACGATTACTTTTAATAATATCTTTGAGTAATTTATAAAGCGCTTTTAAATCACCTTTTGAAGGTTCACCTGCTTTATAAAATCCTGCTAATGCATTTTCATCGTCATCAGTTGAAAGATCGCTGATATATGTTTTATTATTAACAATCAACCAATCAATAAGTTCCTTTGTATCTTCTCCGATAAAATTATTTGCAACTTTAAGATACTTCTTTAAATCTTCAGCATCTATAAAATTAATACTGTTTGATTGAACTTTAAAATTTTTATTTTCAGACTTTTTTTGACTAAGACTTTTCATATTATATAAATGTTAAATTGAATTAATTCTTATTATACTAAATAGATTTTATAAAAATAAAAATTTTATATAAATATATTCATATTTGTTTGATTTTATTAATGATAATCTAATATAGTATATTTTAAAAATATTTCAATAATATTAATATTTTAATATATATTTTATTTAAATTAAAAATTTTTACATTTTTTTAAAAGTTTCATTTATATTTACTATTTTTTATATAAATCTTATATCATGGAATACATAAATGAAACTTTTAAAATCATTATTTAGTTATACATTATTAGGGAAGTTTTTCAATATAATCAAATATATTTCTGATTATATAAAAGATTATGAATATATTTCAGATACATTATATAGTGAAGCATTTAAAATTGTTTTAAAGGAGTATTTGAATGTTAATATTAAAAAAGATTGGATTGGACGTCTTTATGGAATAATTAATCCAAATATAAATGAAAAAGGAGAATTTGATTTTACAAAAACTATAATAGAATTAGATGGAGAAAACACAAATAATAATGAATATATAAAACATTGGACATATAAACAATTAAATTTAATTGGTGATTTGTTTAAAATAGAAAATCTTTATCATTTTATTGATTTAGAATTTAAACATGTTGGTCCAAAGAATGGAGATAATTATTTGATTATATTTGATGTTGTTTCTAGAAAAAGATTTGCTAAAGAATTTAAGAAATTTTCAATACATTTATTAATCTATTTTATAATAGCATTAATTATATTTGTGTTGATCTAATAAAAATATTTTATACGTATAAATGAATATAGAGGAAAAACAAAAGATGCTTAAAGAATATGAAGATTCTTTAACAGGAAAAACAAAGGAAGAGTTAGAAAAGATTGAAGCTGAACTTATTGGGGATGCTGATGAAAATGATGTTCGAGTTTCAAAACTTGAATTTGATTTACCAAAAGAAAACTATAAGGAAGTTGCCGAAGGTATTAGAATGCTTTTGAATAAGCAGACCGTACAATGGCAATATACATTAGGTTTAGTTGGTCTTTATGATTTTTGGAATCCAGAAAAGAAAGCAAAGAAGATTCCTTATGCTCAACTTGATGCTATTCTTCGTACATTAGGTCAGATGCAATTTACAGGTTATGCTGAATGGTCTGCAGTTGTTGCAATTAATAAGTATTTTGAACCACTTCATAATGCTTATGTAGATGCTACAGAAGCTACATATGATATTGCTTCTAAGCACGATATTGTAATTCGTAAACTTGAAGAATTAAATAAACCTGCAGATAATGACACTAAAAAGTAGCAGAATAATTAACTAAGGTAGGTTATAAATGCCTACCTTTTATTATAAATAATGGCTAAGAAAAAAATACAATTAAAGCCAACATCTAAACTTGGTTTTAATGATAAATTAAAAATATGTTATAATTGTATGTTTTATCAGAAGGATGGATATTGTCCTTGGGAAGAAACATATAAAAATTATAATGATAAATGCATTAAGACATTTAGAAAATGGCCTTATTCATTATTCAGATATAGTTTAACATTACCATATAAATTATTAGAACCAAAGAATCTTTAAATATATCTATTGTTAAATTATGGTTATAACTAATGAAATCTTAATTAGAAACGGATTTAAAACAGATCATCCAGAACGCGTACTTTGTAAATATAAGAAACATGGTAAACATCCTGAATATTTAATTTTAGTTGAACAAGATTATAAATCTTTATCGAATGAATTAATGTACACTGTATCATGTTGGATAACAAATGATAAAGGAGCTATAGTTAAAAGATCTAGTTTATCAAATGTAAAAACAATAGAAGAATTAAATGATATAATAAGATTATGCAATATAGATTTCAAACTAAATGGAGATTCATTATGAATCTCCATTTTATTTAAAACAAATAAAAAATTTTTACTATTTTAATATTAAATTATTTATTAATAAAATGATATTTGATAGTTTTCCATTTGAGTTGATTACTCAAAGTAAAATTATTTATGACATCAATAAAATAGAATTAGAAACCGAAACACATGAATGGTGTGATTGCATCATAAAATTTTATTTAAATCAAAAACATAATAATATTTCTTTTATTAAAAAGGATTTTAGAGTCAATAAGTTATTTGATTATAACGGTTATATGATATCTTTAAAATCGGAAATATGTCAAGATTTTGAATTATATGAAATACATAATAATGATAGATTACATTCGTTATCATTATATAATGGTTTTGTTAGTGAGTTTAATACTTTTGATAATACAATTATTTTAAATTTTGATTATTGGAAAATATTAGAACATTCGATTTTTGGTAATGTATATTCACATATAATGACACGTAACAAATGGGGTGGTTTAGAAGAACATCATATATTTTCTAAAAACGAAATTAACAAAAACGAATCAGTATTTAGTCATAATTTTAGACATTCTTTTATAGCATATAATTGGTTTAAAGATCATAAGATAACACCAGATGAAACAATAGATTGGCATTAAGTATGATACATTTTATATTTTCAGAAGCAGATACAAGATATTTATTTTTAAAGTTCGATAATGAATTTGACGAAATAAATTTACAGAAACTTAAAGAACATATTAATTTAGTAGATCCATTATGTTATAGACCAACATATAAAGGACCTCCATTTACACAAGATTTTCTATATACATATGTACAACCTTCAGGTCAGATTGTATATTGGTGTGCTATTGGACTCTGGCAGGAAATATATAAATTTTTTAAAGCAAATAATATAGAATTTGATGGTCTTTTAGAAAATCAACATTTATTTAAAAGAAATATTAAACATACATTTGAAGAATTCAAAGAAATTATTAATAGTTGGGGATTAGATAGAACACCGCGTCCGTATCAATATGAAGCAGCATATAAGATATTACAATGGAGACAATCAGTTTCACAGTTAGCTACACGTGCAGGTAAAACATTAATAGCATATATAGTTTTTAGATATTGTATTGAATATCTTGGTGCTAAACGTATGTTAATGATTGTACCATCAATTCAGTTAGTAACTCAAGGATATGATGATTTTGAAGAATATGCAGAATTTTTCAAAACTGAATGTATATGGGGTGGTGGAGAATTAGTTGAATCAGCAAATTTAACAATAGGAACATTTCAAAGCTTAATTAAATTTTTAGATAAAGGTAAAAAATCAAAACCAAATAAGAAGTATAATCCACATTTTTTTGATGGATATGATATAGTGTTTGTTGATGAAACACATAGAGCTACTGCAAGTCAGATTAAGACAATTATTACTCAACCATTTATGAAAGACGTTAAACTTGCTTTCGGTATGACGGGTACAATTCCTAAAGAGAAAACAATAGAATATTATTGTCTTAAGGCAGAATTAGGGGCAACTATACAAAAAATCAAACCTAAGTTCTTAATGGATGAAGGATATATATCTAAAGTTAATATTACACAAGTAAGATTACATTATAAGGATATCGATAAACAACGTAAATTATTTATTAAGTGTGCAGAATACGGTTTATCTGAATTTGATACTATAGAACGAATCAATAGAAATGGTAAAAATGTTAAAGAAAAGGTTAAATTAGATAATCCTGAATTTCAAATACAATTTAAGAAAACTTTACCATTTGGTATTAATGAATTACGAATGCAGTTTTATAATGAAGATACTGAAGAAACTAGAATTAATTGGGTGCAATCATTAAAGACATATATTAAAATGTCAACATCAACAAATATGTTAGTAATTGAAAGAATGATGACACATTTTATGACAGAAAGAATTGATTATCTAATTAATACAATATTACCATTATGTGATAAGAATACATTAATACTTGCACATCATACAGAATATATCAATTATATAACAGATATCATTAAAAAAAATTATCCTAATAGACATATTGATACAATTACTGGAGCAGTATCACCCAAGAAACGTGAAGAAATAAAACAGATGCTTAAGGATAATAATGATTGTATATTGATAGCTTCTTACGGAACATTATCAACTGGTATTACTCTTGCAAATCTTTGTTTTGGAGTTTTATTTGAATCTTTTAAATCAGAAGTAGTAAATATGCAATCTATAGGACGTGGATTAGGTCTAAGTAAATTCAAAGATGAATTTGTATTATATGATATTATAGATTGTTTTGATAGAAAAGAAATATCAAATAAGATATATTTGCAAGGTTTAGCAAAAATAAAGATATATGAAGCAGAACAATATCCTTATACAATAGTCAATAAAAATATATAATCAATATTATGATATTAGATACTACAATATTAGAAATATATGATGACGTAATGTCAACATCAAAAGTATATGATTGTCTACCTATTATATATCCTATTCTTGGATTAAATGGTGAAGCTGGTGAAGCTGCAGAAAAAGTAAAGAAATGTTTACGAGACAATAAAGGAAATTTTGATGAAGAAACAAAAAATGCTATCAAAAAAGAACTTGCAGATGTATTATGGTATATATGGGCAGCTGCTGATGATATGGATACTTCTCTTGATGAAATAATGTCTATAGGAATTAAAAAAGTTAAAGAACGTCAAGAAACAAATACTGTACATGGTAGTGGAGATGATAGAGAAGAAATATTAATACTTTCGAAATATATTGATAACAGTTATCGTGAAGATAAATTATCAAAAGATAACCATTATGATAATGAACCATATAGACAAAGTATATTAGAAGGTAAGATAATTATAAAACTAAATGGTAATTTTGATTCATTGAAAAAAATTACTTATACTTTATCATATTCTAGAAATAAAACAGTACATATTAAATTAAGAGGAAATAATAAAGATGATATCTATGAATATGATGCAGAATATCATGGAATAAGTAGAATTGATGGTGGATTATTATTGTCAATGGATGATAATGTAGAAACTAAGGAATTTATTAAAAAAGTTAAATTAGAATTTCCTTATTATCAAATGGAAATAAATGGAGATCTATTATATGATAGAAGAATAGAAGAAATACCAATTGTTTATAATAAGTTATATACAGAATAATTTAATTATTAAATAAATATATATTTAAGAATATGGATATTAATGATTATCAAAAAAATGTTAGAGAATATATAGATTACCCAAAAGAAATAGGTCCTTATTCAGTTATATTATCATTAGTAAAAAATATGGGTAAACTATCTGAAAAACTTAATGATGTATTAATAAACAATCATGGTTCATTTGATGATAAAAAACGAATGAACACTATGATAACATTAGGTGATATCATATTTGATATTACTAATATGGCATCAGATTTAGATTGTACTATGAATGATATATTATCTATAAATTTAATGAAATATCAAAATACAGAATCTAACGAAAATAATAAAAATAGTATGTAAAATATTTTTTATGAAATATATAGTAAAATTCATTCATAGATAGCGGTTATTCATCTTCTAAGCTTATCAAACAATTTTTTAATATAATTATATTAACTTAAATTGTGATAAGCTTAGAAGATGAATATTATGATTTTATTGTATTTTATTGACTATTTCTTTTTTACCATTTTCGTATTTCCACCAGTTATTATCAACATAATAATAATTTGCTTCGGTTTTACCTAAGTATTCCCATCTTTTATAAAATTCAGGATCTTTTGTATATAATCGTTTTTTGAAATTTGTATATAATTCATCACATAAAAAATCTGGTTTGATAATATCTGCTTCTTGTGAAAGTTTCTTACATAATTCATAATCTTTATTTTTATATGCAATAAAACATTCCTTATATTTTTTTACCCAGTCAATATGATCTTTATACATTAAATAAGCAGGGTGATTAGAAGGTTTTGTTTTTCCTTCTGCCATATTTATAATCCATTGACATTCTACAATCTGCTTATTAAATCTTTTTGAATCTAAATCATCAGCCGTATCTGCTGGAGTACCTGTTAAAAATATTGTCATAATTAAATTTTTCTAAAATATTTTGCAATTGCTGTTAAAATATTATCAATATCATTAATTGAAAATACTAATTTTTTATTTTCATTGGTTTCATCAAGATAATTAATTCCAGTTAAACAATATTTCAACCAAAGCATATCACTTTTAGTAAACCAAATATCATGAAACATAATTGATATAATACCTTCTTCAATATCTGCAATATCTAAAGTTATAATATTTCTTCCCCCATATCGTCCCCCATATTTTTTTGCTGTAAATAAATGTACAAACCAATCAGTAGACATACTAAATGGATGAGGAATATCTTTAGAATCTTTAAAATTAAAATCATATTTAATAGCAGCAGTTTTAACAGATTTTAAAACCAGATTTCTTAATGAAGAATTTGGACGATTTCGAATGACATATTCTGTTGGCCTTTTTGGAGCTAAATTAGGATCACCAATATAAACCCAAGTTTCTGGAAATAAACGAACTCTTTTAAACCTTCTACCTTTAATTGTAATTTCTTCCATGTTTATTTAATTTTAAATATTACAAATTTAATATAGAAAAAATTTAAATAAGTTCAATTAATTTATGTTAAAATTTATATAATATATAAATATTATTCTTCCTCCTCATTATCTAATTCTGCTTCTTTAGCTTTCATCCATGGGTGCCTAACTGGATGTGGTTCAATTAATTCTACACTTAATCCAAATTCTTTATTCAATTCATTTTGTTGAGTAAATTCATATTTATTCATCAAACGAATTGCTTCATTATATCTATTGAATATTGACCAAAGTTTAGCTGGAGTATTTTCAGTTGGATATCCTCCTTCCTTATAATGTTCCCAATCAACTAATTGTTTAAATTCTCCATAAGTTAATTCAAGCTTAGTAATATATTCTGCAGCTGCAGCATATTTTTTATATTGTTTATAAAGAACATCATTAATATACATTCGAGTCTTTGCAGAATTTTCCATTATCTTTTCAAATTCTTCAGACTTATAATCAGAGAATGCTTTATATTCATATCCTGTTTCATCAGTAATTTTTAAATCATCCCCCGACATATATGATTCCAAGAATGAATGCCTAAGATTTGCAATCATTAATCTATTACTAAAATCAGATTCAAATTTTGCAATTGCTTTTTCTTTTAATTTATCTTTATTCTTTAATGCACAAATATTAACAAAATCAAGATATGTTTTCTTATCAATATCTGTCATATCTTGTACTTTTGTTAAATCATCAATTTTAATAGTATCTGCAAATTGGCAAATTTTACCTTGTAATTCATTACATTTATCTACAAGAATATGAACTTGTTCATTAATTGGTTTACCAGAAATATGTAATTCATTATCTACTTGTCCATAAATTATAGATAACTTTTGTAATTTTTTTTCTTTCTTTTCTTCTTCTGTTAATTGTTTCTTTCCCATACTTAAAATTTTATTATTTTATATAAAATAAAATAGAATAAAATAATTTAAAATTATAATAAATGAAAAAAATAGATAATATAGTAAAAATTAATTCTTATGCGAATGAATCTTTATTAAATCAATATGTATATATGAAACGTTCAGATAAGGAATATGATCGTTATTATATTTATTTAATTAATCAAATTATTTTGAATGTTACTCCAAAATATTTATTAAGTAAATGTTATATATTACATGTTCCTAAGAATGATAATACTAAATGTTTTACTCATGATAGTTTAACTGAAATAACTGTTAACTATAATGATGAATTATTTATATTAGATATAGATGAATTTATAGATACATTTAGAGTATTTGTTAATTCTGAAGGTTTATTTAGAAAAGATTTACCAATTAAGATAATACAAGATAAGGAGATATCGTAAGATATCTCCTTTATGTTTAATATTTAATAGCTCGACCTTGTCGTTTTGAAGCTTGTAGTTTCATTTGTTCTTTAATCATTGATTTTGCATCATCATCAGTAAAATCAGGATCACCTGCAGCAGTTTCAAAAATCTTTGCACATATGCCGAAAGTACGAATAGATATTTCCATATCTTGATTTGTATTAGATAATTCTGTTAAATAATCATATGCTTTAATTTTTGATTTTGCTGAAAGATGTTCAGGATCAATTGCAGGCATAAGTTTTTTGATAATTTCAAGAAGTTCGTCTTTTGAGAAATTAATATCCTGAATAAATGATCTTCCTTTAAGAGCAGAATCAAGTGCAGATGCTTGATAATTTGTTATAACAATAATACTACCATTATAAAAGAATCTTTTTTCAACTGGAGTACCTTCATCATCTTTAAGTGGACCTGAAACTCCATAAGATACAATTCTTCCTTCATCATCAGATGTAGAATCCAAAGCAGCTTTCAAAATATTAATACAATCTTCAGGTGCATGAGGACCAACTAAGCTATCTGCATCATCAATTAATATAATCTTACCTTTTTCTTTATATTGCATTAATGAAAGATAAAGAATACGTGGTGTACATTTACCTTTAATAGTTAAAAGATTATGACCTTCATTATATCCATTAGCTTTAAGTTGTTGTTTAATACGATATGTTTTACCAACACCAGGAGCACCACAAATAATTACTGAAGGATTAATACCTTTTATAACCATTTTTGTGTATTTATCCATTTTCTTAAACACTAAATCTGGATCTTCACGTTCTGCATTAAACTTATCTTCAGCTTCTTGTGTTTCTTTATCTAATTCATTTACTATTTGAATGTTGTGTTTAATTGAAAGTTTTAAATCTTCAATTGTAGTTGCACCACCTTTAATAGCAGTATCAATTTCTTTAAGTTCAGAAACTATTTGTTTCCATTTATCTTTTGCTTCTGGAGAATCATTTTTATGATTACGTGCATCAATTAATTCATCAACTTTTTTCTTTTTATAATCCTTTATACTCATTTCATTTATTGCTTGTTCAGAATTATAAATAGATTCATTAGTATAAATATTAAATGTTTCCTCAATAATTTTGTCAGAAAGATTTTCATAAATTATATATCTTAATGACCCAATTTGGAATTTTGATTCTTTAACTCCAGTAAATTTACTTCTAGCAATATTTAAAGCTTCTTTTTCAGATAAGTTATAATCTTTAGAATTAACAATAGTCCAAATAATAGGTAAATAATATGATATAGAATTACCTAAAGTATAAATTGATAAAACTGCTTTTGATTTTTCACTGAATAATACATTAGTATCTTTAAAGAAATCAATAGAATAAAAATCAGTTGAATTTTTTGATTGTTTTAGATTAATACAAAATACAGTACTGTTTTGTGGTGATGACTTAGGTACAACCATATATTGTTTAGCATATAATTCATCACTGCCTTGTTTAATTTTTACATATCCTACTAAAGGTACTAAACCATCTATATATTTTTTAAGTACTTTATTGATTAATTCAAATACTTTATCAATTTTTGAATTATCAAATGATTCATTAATAAATTTATTACGAGATTCTATAAATGATAAGAAATTAGGTTTCATATTTTTTTATTTATAAATAGTTTTGTTAATATATATAATAATAAAAAAACAAAATACACATACTCTGAGTATGTGTATTTTATATTTAGATAATTTATAAAAAATTCAACATTATGCAGCTGATTCTTGTGGACCAGAAAGTTCATCTTCCCAATAGTCACAACGGAATGTGCAGTGAAGTTTCATAGCATCATTATTTTGATAATCTAATGCATCAAGTTCAGATGTAACATTAGTTAACATAATGTGGTGGAATATAGTACTTCTCCATACATCACCATTACGAGTTGCAACAGCAATTCTTAAATTATCAGAAATATAACCTACCTTAATTGAACGTGTACCGTCAGCAAGATTATATGAAAGATTTTCCCAAGCCTTAAACAATTTAAGAACGAAGTTATCTGTAACATTACGTAAGTTAAGGTTGAAATCAATTGTAATATCAGCAGCAGTTGTATCAAGAACAGGATTTAAATATGAAACAGTAACTCCATAGAATTTTTGTTCACCTGCTGGAGTTGTCTTTTGTAATACATCCAAACCACTTACATTTGTTACTTGTTCTGTTAATAAAACTTCATCTTCAGCAAATTCAGGTTTCAAAGCATCAGGCAATGTAAAATATACTTCATATATTGAATTATGTACTGGGTCGTATTTATTAATACCAGATTTTACATTCTTAATATGAGGTAAATGAGTTAATGATTTAGTTGCCATTATTTATATTAATTATGTATTTCTTATATTCTTTTTTATATATGGAGATGGGTTTAAACCCATCTCCTTTATTTAATAATAAATTAATCTATAATATTTGAAGACATTTGACCTGTTCTGTATAGGTGAAGTTCTTGTACCATCTTACCGCAACCCATACCTGGTTCAATGCGAGTTGTAATAACAGCCATTTCATTATCAATAATTTCAGGTGTGTTATTAGATTCATCCATTATATTTTGGTAAGCTTGTATACCACCATTTGCCATGATAACTGCGCAAATTTGATTTGCTTTATCAAGAATTGCATTACGGGTACGTGGGTTATTAAATTCCCATTGATATGATTGAAGAACTTTTTCAATTTCGTCCTGTAAGTAAATTACCAATTCACGAACATTAACCTTAGAAAGTGCTGAAACAGGAGTTTGTTTAGCAGTTTGGTTAGCATTAATGAATGTACCAAAGTTTGGACGATATACCATACAGTTAACACCAAATGGTTCAATTATTTGAAGTTCATCTTGAGAGTATTTATAATCAGGACCAACTAAACCGGCAGCAGTAATACTACCATAATTAGGACCTGCAACAATGTAGTAAGGTTGACGACCCAAATATTTACCTACAAACAAGTTAGAAACTAAACCTGCAGATGGAACTATTGTATCAATATATCCATCAGTAAACTTAAGTGGAGTATAGAATGCGATAAATGAAGCACCATCAATTTCAGAAGGTAAACTAAACATCATAGAAGCAGCTTTCTTCTTATTGAATCCTTTAACTACATAATCTACATTAAATACACCTTTAGAGTCTGTGAATGATGTATAAGGACACTTAATAAAATTTTGTACTGATGGGAAGTTTGCAATACAGAATGCAGATTGTTTTTCTTTACATAAATAAGAAAGTGCATTCTTAAGACTAGTTACTGGGAATGATTCGAATGTATCAATTACATAACGATAATCAATTTCAGATTTATTCAAAAGACCAGTACGAAGTCCCTTATAATCAGTTAATGCAGAAAGTATAAATTCTTGCCATTTAACTTTAGCATACATTCCTGTTCCAAGTGGACGATCATTCTTATATGTATAACCTTCAAGATATTGAGGAGTCATTGTACCAATTTCTTGGTTAAGAGCAGCATCTACACGAACTAAACATTGATTAACCATAGCACCAGTTTCTTCATCTAATATTTCATAGAAGTAAGGTTCTGCAGAAAGAATAATATAATAGAATAAGAAGTTACCATTTTCATCAGTCTTAGTACCTGTTTCTTGTACATAAACATTATCTTCAAATCCATCAGCATCATCATTTTCACCGTTATCATTAACATCAACAGTATTGTCTTTTGCTAAGATACAATCACCTTTTTGAAGTACATTAATCAATGAAGAATCATGTTGTGCAGTACCAATCAAAGCAGCTTGCTTAACACCAGTTTGAATTTCAGCGTCTTCTACATATTCCCAGTTATCATCACAGAAATCAATGAATGAAATAGAAGAACCATAAACTGAATCAGCACCAACAGTATTTGTATTAACATACTTAGCTATTGTTTGTACTTCACTTTCTTTTAATGAAGGTTTCATGTTTTCATCAATGTCAGTATATTCTGTACCATCATCTGATTTATGTTCAAGACGAGAAAGAGCAGTAATTACTTGTTGAGGACCAGCGAGTGGGTCAATCTTGTTAAGGAATGCATCCCCAGCTTTCCACATTGTACCAGTTTCATCAATTGGTTCGCCATTACCATCAAATATTACACCAAGAGTTTTAGCTGCAGCTACAGTCTTAGCTTTTGTATCGGTTTCATCGTAAAAAGTCAAAACAACTTCTTGTTCAGAACCTACTTGAGCAAGGAATATTTGATTTTCAGTAATTTCTTTAACATAAAGAGTACCTGAAATACGATTACGAGAAACAACCAAATCTTGAATAGCAGTTTCTGTTTCAGGATCATAAATACTAGATTTAAATGAAATAACATCAGCAATAACAGGAGCATTAACGTTACCTAATACTGTTGTTGTAGCAGTACCTGCATAAATTTTATCAATACTTAATGAACTGTTTGCTTTATTAGGATTTGACTTTGTTGGAATAAACATACGTCCAGAAAGATCAATATTAGCAGCAAGTTCTTCTTCAAGTAAATCCTTATTGAATGTTAACATCATATTATGAACATCAAGATCAGTATTGAAAATTACATCAAGACAAGCATAAGCACCTTGTTTATTCTTGAAATAAGGAATAATAGAACCAATATAATGACCTAATGCATTAGATGTTTCATCTCTATATAATGCATCAAGAGTATCGACAGCTTCACCAAATGCATTAATAACTTTATCGCGAAGTTTTAATACTTGGTTACCATCTTCATCAAGTTCATTTGTTACAATGAAATAATCTTTTAATGTATCTGATGCAAGAATTTGTTTAGCTTCAAATTTTCCTTTGAATACATAAATTTCTGCAAAGAAGTCAGAAATTAAATTATTCTTATAAGGTTCCATGTAATCTGGCATAGTTTCGTCAGAATACCAATCGTTAACTGTAATATTATAACCAGCAACTTTAGAACCTGAAGCTTTACGAATAAAGTATGTTGCAGAAGTATTCTTTACATTAGTTGTAGCAATATTAATATATTGATCTAACAATGTACCTTCTACAGAACGTAAATTATTAAGACGTTCAGCATCCAAAGTCCAGAAACGTGTTGTGTCATATATGTCTTCAACATTTAACTTAACTTCATCAATTGGAGTAAACTTAGGGTTAAACTCAGTATTAATAGTAGCAGCACCTACTGTTTCGCCATCGAATTTTTTAAGATTAAGACATAACACTGGACTTACCTGAAGCATCTGTAATGCTAAACGGTGGAAATAAATACCACGTTTTTCAAGCTTTTTAGATATATCTCCAAATATTGCTTTAAATTCTTGAGGATTTTGTACTAGAACTGGAACATTAAAAGGACCAACTTCTGAATATCCTACAACCAATCTAAGCATTTGTGTGTCCATATTCAATACAGTTGAATGATCAAATACAACACGGTATATACCTGCGGCTTTAAATTGTTGCAAATGTACTGGAATTGCCATATTTGTATATCTTTTATTTATATTTATTATATGCATTAATTGTATTAATATATTCTATAACCATAATTTATGCAAATAGAATATTATACAATTTAATAAAAATAAAATTTTTTAATATCATTTGAAAATTTATATTCAAATATTATTATTAATAATGAATATTTTTTAACAAAAAAGAGCAGAGTTTAAAAACCCTGCTCAGTGTTGTTCCATTTAGGAACGTGATTAATATATAGAGGCGAGTCAGAAATGTCTCACATATATTTATTAGATCAAATCAAATTCTGAATCAACAACCAATGTGAAGTATGCAAGTTCTGGGAAGAAACCAGCTTCAGCGATACCATAACGGCTGTTAACCAACATCTTAGGAGCCATTGTACCTTCAGCAGTGATAGATACAGTATCAGCAAGAATGTATGGCATGAATATTACACCAGGTTCATTACCTGTACCCTTACGACCAATACAGATACGTGTATCATTCCAGTCCATATATGGATCTACATAAACTTGAAGACCAGCAACTGTACCAGCGTGATATAAGTTTTGAGTATTAGCTTGAGACATTGTATTAAGCATTGGAGCAACTACATAACCAGATACATCTTGAAGAGCAGAAGCAATCTTACCGTTAGTAACGATCCATGTTGGACGACCACGACGACCTACCAATTGGATTAAGTTAGCAGCAGCTAAGATACGGCTCATGATACGACGTTGACGTGTTGAAAGATTTTCTGCAGAAGTGTTAACTTCAGAGTTAGAAATACCTTTCCATAATGGTTTATGGTCTGTACCATAGATATCTGTGAAGTGAGGAACACCAGCATAATGATCTGCCATGTCAACAGAAGCACCTGTCTTACCCATCCACAAGTTCAAATCAACACCTTGACGAGCCTTTTGTTGTACAGCATTTGTAACACCAAGAGCAAATACTCTTTCAAGAATACGTTGGTTGATGTGTTGTGTAATTTCGTTTTGAAGAGCTTCCATAACTTTACCTACAGCATCAACACCATAAAGTGGAAGATCTTGTAATTGTTGACGAGTTACAGTACCAGTAACTTCGTATGAACCCATTTGAACCCACTTACTGAATAAACGAAGACCAATTACATTACCTGTACCAGTTTCATTTTGAGCACGTGTCATAGATTCTTTCTTACCTGTAGCGAAGTTAGCGAAACCGTCAACTAAATCAACAGATGTTTGTACGAAATCAGGAGTAACCTTTTGACCTGCAGCAAGAGTAATTGTCTTAGAACCAATTACAACAGATGTAGCAGCATTAAATTCTTCAACTATTGAAGTATTTGCATCTGTGCATTCTACAACCTTAACAAGAGGACAAGCATCCATACGACCAAGCATAATGAATGTACCTTTGAAACCTGCAACTACTACAGCATCGTCAGCTTTAACAGGATTTTGAGCAGCTTCCATAGCTTCACGTATTTCAGCGATTTGTGGAAGTGTTAAACCTTTAATCTTGATGTAGATTGGTTTGTTTTCATTCTTTTCACCTTTACCATCGAAAGATGTTTCATTTACACGACCAAGTTTACCACCAGCGTATGGGAAGTCCATGTATGTTAACATAGCCCAAGGACCCTTAGCAGGAATAACAGGTACAAGTTCAAGACCAATAGTTAACAATGCAACGTTAAGAGCCATTGGAAGTGTAGATACTGGAATATCACCAGAACCTGGAGTTTGTCCCCAGAATGAACCTGTTGGGTTAGCTTGATTGTAAGGAGCAGTGCTCATTGGATCTAATTGACTTGGAGCAGTTGGGTTACCAATACCAAGAGTATTCATTGGAGTTGTATAGATAGGACCAACACCTGGATAAGCTGTACTTGTTACTACGTTACCACCATTGATTCCAAGTTGAGATTCGTGAATTTCGTGAATAGCAGCATATTGAGAAACCCAGTTAAGTTTTTCCTGGTCTGTTACGTTGAAGTTTTCTTTCAACATTTTCTCCCATGTCTGTGCGCCATTTTGTTCATTAAACATATTATTTAAAACTTCAATTTATTTGTTATCTCTCTTAATGAGAATTTTATATTTTATATAAAAATAAAAATTTTCTTTTTGAATAGAAAAATATTATTTAATATTTTTTAAATTGCATGATTACGAAGAGCTTTCATCTTTTCTACTATAGACATTTGGTATGAATTAATTGGATTAACTGATTCATTTACTTTATTAGTTACAGTAGTTTTTGATAAATCTTGGTTAGCCCAGAATGATTCTAAAACACCTTCTTTAGAGAAATCATACATTTTTGATGTACGGATTATTTCTTGTTGACGTGCTTCATCTAATAATTCCCATTGAGGTGTATATTGAGAAGGCATATTTTCTACAACAAAAACTCCTTTATATTTATTTTCAATAGCTTGTTCTTTAATAATCTTATTTACATCTGAATTACTATCTTGAGAAATAGATTCTAATAAGCTATCAATTTCATCTAAACGACCTGCCTTTTGAGATTCCATAAATGCAGATACATTTTCATTTACTTTAGCTTCAATAGTTTGTGATTGTTCTGGAGCAAATTCTTCAGTTATCCAACCTTCAACAACTGGAGCAAATTCTTCTGTTATCCAATTTTGTACTTCAGGTGAGAATTCTTCAACTACCCAATTTTGTACTTCTGGAGCAAATTCTTCAACTACCCAATTTTGTACTTCTGGAGCAAATTCTTCTGTTATCCAATTTTGTACTTCAGGTGAGAATTCTTCAACTACCCAATTTTGTACTTCTGGAGCAAATTCTTCAACTACCCAATTTTGTACTTCTGGAGCAAATTCTTCAACTATCCAATTTTGTACATTATCCATTAATGATTCAATTGATTCATTGATACTGTTTTGAATTTTTTCTTCTACATCTTCATTAAATTCATTTTTTAAAGATGGAGCAAATTCCTCAGTACACCACTTCTCGATTGCTTCATAATTAATTGGCTTAATTGATTCTTTTGTCTCATTCAAAGATTCTTGAGCTACATGAAGTTCAGCTTCTAAAGATTCAACTTTTTCTGTAAGTTTATCTATAGCTTCTTTCAATTCTTTCATATCAATATTATCATTGCCATTATTTTTGTTATCGTCATTTTCATTATCTTTTGGTTCTTCTTTAGATTTATCCTTAGATTCTTCTTTAGATTTATCCTTAGATTCATTATCATTAGAATCCTTATCTTTGTCATTATTACTATCAAGTAAATCATCATCATCTTTACCTTCATCTATAACTGCCCAGATATTTGTATCATTATCTAGACCTTCATTGAGACATTCAAGAGTTTGATTTGGCTTTAAAGTAAGTTTAGCTTGACTAAATCCAGGAGTACCAACTAGATCATATGTCTTAATAGTAGATAACGTAACACGACCTTCATTAGTAATTGTACCGGCACCACGAGAAGAAATATAAAGTGGTAAACCACCTTCAACAATAGCTTTTGCAATCTTACCACTTGGAGTATTAAGCAAAAGTATTGTACCAGTAATTGTACCATCTTCATTCATTTGAATATCTTCTATCTTATGTGAAACATTTTGCAAATTAATATTCATAGAATTAGGGTGTTCTAATTCACCTGGACATCCATGTTCTTGAATTTCTTTTTGTAAAGATTCAACCATTTGACCGTAATTATCTTTATCATAAACACGATTATTTTGGTTTTTTATTCCACATACACCAAATATACCATGAAGACGCATTTCGTTGCTATTTTCAGACTCAACAATCTGAAGATCTGAAACTTTGCCTAATGTTTCATAAATTAAGCAACGCTTATTTGTCATACTAATACATTACAGATATTTTTGTTATATATTAAAAAATAATATTTTATTTGAATTTATATATTATTTTATTTAAAAATAAAAAAAATATTTATGAATGAAACAATTATATATCAAAACATGGGTAATTAATTGAATAATTACCCATGTTATAAATATTTAATAAAATAATTATACTCCCATTACATTTCCAAATATTGAGAATGATTGATTGTTACCACAATTAACAATATCAATATAATTAATATTATCTGAATCATCAGTCGATACATTAGCAGGAACTAACCCAGTACATCCATGTAATGTTACACTTGTTGGCGTACCTAGTTTATATGTAGTTAATGTTGTACAATTTTCAGGTACAATAATATTAATTGTAGTTCCTCTTGCATCTACAGAAACTAATTTATTGTTATTAGATAAATCAATATTCGCAGTTAATTGATCACAATTTACTATTGAAACAGTTTCAAGATTAACCATATAACTAAAATCGAATTGATTAATCTCTGTATTTGAAGATGAATTAGTATATATATTAGTTAATGAAAGACCATCAAATATAACATTTTTAACATTAATCAAATACTTTAATATTGTTTCATTAGAATAATCCGTTATCATATGTTGTATCTGAGTTTCTTGACCAGTTGATTGATTTATAAATGAAGTTGTAAAATCAATTGTATCACCAACATCTAATAATTGATATCTATATACTCTTGGTTCTAATGATTTACCTTCAGGATATTCTGTAGTAATATGATTAGCTTTATAGAATGTATTAATTAATTGATATAACAATGTACCATTTGTCATAATTGGTTGTTGATCATCCATTATGATAATTTTCTTTGATGTAGAAATTGTTTTACCAGATACATAAATAATATCTACAATTAATGTATAGTAATACATATCTGATGTAACAGGTGAATTAATTGCCTTTAACATTATTCCATAAGGTGAATCTAATGGATTAGATACAGTACCATTAACATTATAGCATTTCTTTAAATAAGAATCAGCTTCTGCTAACATAACTTCTTCTAATGAACGAGTTTGCTCATAAATCTTATATGATTCTTTATTAATAAGAGTTACATTATCGGCATCACGTTTTAATGTCCAAACTACATCATATATAGTACCATCATATTCTTTATTAGGTGTGATATAGAATTCAGATGATGAAGAACCACTACCAAAGATATAACCTTCATCTACATTATAAAGATATTGACCATTAATTGGATTAGCATTAATTTCAAAACTATCAGGATATGTTGTTCCAATAATATTAATTACTATCCATTTTTGTTCTTGCCCAATAGTAACACCTACATTAACACGATAATTTCCATATTGACTTTCAGATGCTGTCAAATATGTTCTACCATCTTGTCCTACAGATATTCTACATGATTTATATGAACTTGTTGGATCATCAGAACCAAATTCTGATTTAACATACCAGTTATAATCAGTATTGGTTATTTCTTGTAATCTGAACTTAGTAGCATTAAGTACAGCAATACCACCTTTACCTTTATTGGTTGCATTAGTTGGTACTTCTCTTAAATAGAATTCTCCATTATCTCCAATGTATGCATCTCCAGCAAGATTAATTTGAACATCTTCATTTTCTTGGTCAATAATTAAACCAGAACCAGTACGTTCAAATGCAGATTCACCAAATAATATTTGTAATCTTGTTAATTCAATTGGAGTGAGTTTTGCACCACCAGTTAATATAACATAACCTTTATATGTTGTACCACCATTATTATTTTCACCATTATTAAGTTTAGATAATAATATTAAGTCATCATATGATAAAGCAAAATCATTACCACATGTTTCTTTCTGCCAATTAACATCCTTAAGTATTAATGTTTTTTCTGCAAGTGCAGCATCGACAGCGGCTTGTATTTGTTCTTCAGTTTCTCCTTCATGTGCTAATGTTGTTTCATAAATAATACCATTAATCCAATTAAATATAAAATCTTTAGCTTTTGCAGAGTTTGCTGTACTACCTGTAAATGTTATTGATGATATAGATGTAGGTACATAATAATCATAATTACCATTAATATTATATCTTTCATATTTAATCTTATTAGTTACAGGGTCAACTACACCATTCCAGAATGATATGTTTTGCCAAGAACTGTTATGCATTTCAATACTACCCATAGTAGAAAGTGGTAAAAGATTTTCATATGCATCTTTAACACCATCATAGTTTATTGCAGGTAATTCAAGATTTTCAAAATCATTACCAGATTTAGAACTTTGGAAATAGTTAAAATGAGCACCCATAGCATATAAGTTCTTAATCTGTGGACGACCAGTCTTTTCATTACCACCACGGAATAATGAGTTAGGGTTAACTGATGGGTTAGAACCACGTTTACCTAATTGACCTCTAATATTAAGTGTATTTAAGTTTTCAAGGTTATCATTTTGTGGGCTTACTTGTAAACGTAAATTATATGTTGTATTAACACCACCGATATAGTGATAATTATCATTATAATCAGGATCTTTTGTTATAGTATTACCAACATTAATTGTTTTAATAGAAGCGCCATTTACTTCAGAATATGCACCTTTAATATCCAAAAGGTCGATACGATTAGCAAGACAAGCTATATCTAATGTTTCAATATAAGTTGCACCCAAAATCTTTGTAGGTACTTTATTTGAGAATGATAAAGTTGAAATATCAAATGTTGCAGGATTTGTTCTAGAACATTCTTTAGCAACAACTACTTGTTCAGTATTATCTCCCGTTGAATCACCTTCTTGACTAACTTCAATATCTGTATTTACTTCACCATCATTTTGTGTTAATGTTAAGAATGTTGGATTAGATGGAGTTACTGTAATAATATCTGTACCTGCAGTTGTTTGTGTGTGACCTGCAGCAATATATATAAAGTGAGATTTGAAATCTCCACAAGTCCATCTTGCATCATAATAGTCCATTGATGTAGATAACCACCAGTGTCTGTGATTAATACGAGAACCTTGTAACCAATCAAGGTATTGACGTTCACTACCACCATTTTCAATATATTTATAGTGACCAGATTCATTATATATTATTTCACACCATCTACCAGAATATTCTTCATCAAACATTTTTGTTAATGAATTATAATTGAATCCTGCCTTTGATAATGCTTCCGCAGTTGTAGGAACAATTGTATTCATAAATAATGGCCACGCTTCTAATGCATCCCATAACCAGTTAGATGTTACTGTAGATTTACCAGATATAGCCCATTCTTCTGCACCTAATTTAGTATTACGATTAATTGGAGGATCATATGCAATACCACCAGTGTTCTTATTACCTAACGCAATATCCATATCCCAAGGTTCATAATGGAAGTGAACACCATCATATGTCTTAATTTGAACGTTACGTTCACCAGAGTCAACAAGACCAAGACGAAGCATTGTTATATAATATGCTGCCATCTTATATAAATCTAAATGTGCAGGTGCTTCAGTACGGAATTTTTCATGATTATTATAAGTACTTACTAACCATTTAAACCAATTAACAAATGGATCTGTTGTTCTCTTAAATTTAGAATTTGTACCCCATTTATCTGTTCCTTTTTCAACTTTACCAGCTAAATCATCTGGGTCAGGATATATAACTTCGAAATCTTGTTCCCAACGATATATATCTAAACCTTGTGATTGAGGAATTCTAGCATCAAAACTTATGTTATTTTCATCATGATCACTCATATAAGATGTGAAGAATGTATTAATATTAAGTACTTCAATTCTTAATACATTATCGTTATCCCAAATCTTATTATCATCTGTATCATAATCTTTATTTTCAGTATACATACAGAATGGATCTTTAGGATCTGCTTTATAAATAGATCTTTCACCAAATGTAAAATCAGATTTCTTGTCTTCCATAAATACATACTGGCCTAAGAATGTTGTCTTATTTGTACCTTCTGTATCTTTATAGAATACTACACAAGGGAATGAATCAGGAGCATTTCTTATTTGATATGGGAATGTATATGTTTGACCTGTAGATGGATTCTTTGTACAATCATCCCAGTTTTGACCTTCTGAATTTTTACCCATTACTGTTCCATCATTTAATGTAGCAGTTTGATTTGTTGAGAATAACTGTGGTTCTGTTCTTAATTTAAATTCTCCATTTATATCTGCATTAAACCAACTATCATTAATTGCACGAAGTATACTTCCGTTATGTACACCTGATGAATCAGCGTAGTTAGCTTGAAGAATAAACTTATTACTTGGAACAGAATTGTCTTTCATCTTATAACGGTTTTTATTTAAACCAAGATATGCTTGTCCTTCACAAGTAAATTTAGGAGTTTTTTCAGGGTTAACTGATTTATTTAACCAGAATTTCATTGATGTGATAGGATAGTTCAATGTTGATTGACCATGTTTTCTAATTCTACATCCTTCAACTTTAAAGTTTTTTGTTGTATCAAATGGACAGAAACGTTCAATTGTTACATCTATTTCTGATTCTTCTTTACCAGTTTCACCTTTAAGAATTTGTGAAAGGTTACCTGAAATTAATATTGTATCAAGTTTTCTACAACATAATTGATAATCAATTTGTTGTGTACTACTATCTACAACTGCATTATTATTGATTAATTTTAATTTTTCGTCATTATCATAAATAAAATTATTGTATTCATCACTATAACCAATATTACGTAAATATGTACGGAAGTTATAGAATTTAACACCTGATGCAGATTTACCGATTATAATTTTACCGTTTTGTGTTGTAAAGTCATGACCTGCAGCCATAGCACCACGTTCCAAAACACCATCAGAAACAATATAAATCAAACCTGAATCTGAAGTATTATTTTCAGGATTAATTATAAATGCAATTTTTACTCTTTCATTTGCTTTATAGTTTGTATGTATACAATCATTACCTGCCTTATCATATAATGTTGCCTTATTAGCACCAATTTCAATACGAGGACCTCTTGTATGTTCAGGATCTGCAGGATCATAAGGTACACCAATTGTTATCAATATATCTGATGGGTCAGATATTTTTTCAGATTCAAATTCAACTTCAATTGTACGACCAGCTGAAGGGTTACCTTTAAATGGGTTATATGATATTTCACAATATGAATTATCTCCAGATGTTCTAAAAGAATGTTCAAACCATCCTGAATTATCATCCCATTTAATATTTGTAAATTTTGTTGTAATATTATCTAAATTAGAAACTGCCTTTTCTCCATTCCATATTGATTTAGTTTGACTAGCATTTGATCTACCATAAGCAGATAATTTATAATCATAACCAGATGTTTCAACCATATTTAATGCAGATTTTGCAATATACATAGGTATAGAACATAATTTGCGAGTTTGTCCATCTTGAGATGTATATTCACCAACTAATTTAATTGTTGCTGTTGCAGGACTAAATTCTACTTCTTTAGAATATGTAGCAGGTATGAATTCTAATGGGTCAGGTTTATATCCTTTAGAAGCTTCCATTGTAGCAAGATCTGTTCCTTCATCATTTTCATATAATTTCCAATTAATTTGTACAGTATTTTCTGATGCTAACATATCAGTATAATATGCCCAATTCATACTAACTGGCATATATTGTGTAGCAGATAAATATAATCCTTCAAAAGATATTGGGAATATCTTTGTACCTGCAGAGAAATTAAAGAAATTATTTATAAAGTAGTTTTTAATACCACTATCTGATGATTTAATTTCAAATGTATAATATAGAATGTTACTTGTAAAATCAAAGTTATTATATTTTGTTTTTACACACATCTGTAATACATGAGAAACTCTACCGTCAGATGTAACATCATTTAATGGTGGTATAAAACTACCAGCTAAATTATCTGTTAATATAGTAACTGTACCACTTACATTAGCAGATCCTAATTGTATATCTTGTTTGTTTACTTCAATACCATCTACATATACATATAATGATGATGCATTATCTGCATTATTTCTTTTTAAATTCCACGAATATGTAATAGCAACACCAGGAGTATGTTCACTATAATATGGAAAATCAGATTCTAATTCTAATATAAGTTGAGTAATATATATTGTATAGTTACGAGTAGCACCTGTTGATACTGCACGTAAATCAATTCTTACTGAAGTCTGACCAACATCTAAGTAATCATAAACATCTAATTCAACATGTTTACTAGAAGTATCATAGTTTTGTGAGAATTTAGTAACTGCTCCTGCAGCTGTGGTTATTGTATATGTTGCAACAATATTGTCTTCAAAAGTACCTTTATCATTTTGTACAACCCAATCATATACTAATTTTGTAATTGATTGATCATGCAAACCTGAAATAAGATATCTATTATCAATATTCAAATTAGTTTCAATTGTATAATCACTTGGTCTAACAAAATTAAACAATTCTAAATTTGAATATGTATCCGGATCACTTTCCCAAGCTTTATATGCAGCTTCACTTGAGAATATTCTATATAAACCATTTTCTTTATCTTCAATCATGGTTATAGGATTTTTTAAATGATTCTGAATAAGTTTTCTAATAGCTCCTCCAGATACTTGTAAATTATTTGTTTTATTACGTCCAGTTATTGAATCTACACCATTAACCCAGTCAATAAACTCAGTAATATTACCATTATAAGTTTCTTGTTTTTTTGCCATTATAATTTATGTTAGATTTTTTATTATTATCGTTATATATTATTAATCAATCCATGGTATATCATCTAACCATGGTAAATCATCATTCCAGCTATTTAATGAATTATTAAAACATGCTAAATTACCATCTACATCAGGCCAAACTAATTTATTCTTATGATAAATTTGTATAATAGTTCGTCCTTTAAAGTATACACTAATTGCTTCTTTATTTTTAAATCTAATCATTATGCAGAAATTGGACTGTTTTTATATGGGTATGCTACATATGTTTCATCAGTAGCATTGGAAATATTTGAAAGTGTAACATTATCTAATATAACCAAATTATTATAATAAATATTTGCAGAGTTATCCATATTAATTGCAATAGTAGCACCTATTGAACCACATATAAGTAAACCTTTAAGTTCATTTGCAGAAGTAATAAATGTACCTTTATCGATAGCTTTACCTTTTCTTGCAAATATATCTGCATAACCAGTGCCTACAGCAATTTTATTTGAAGACAATTCAATTTCTTTATTTCCATAAATTAAACTATTCCCATATGCAATAACTACACCATCAAAAGTTTTATATTCAGGATCTGTAGGAGTAGTTATTAAAGTAATATCTGTACCTAATGTATTACCTGCAGGACCTATTATAATAGTAGTACCTTTAATTGCACGTTCACCACAGTTATGTATCATTAAAACACCCTTTGAATCAGTTATTTCAACATCAGTACCATCTATACCATCACCAGATTTTGATGTTACATAAATGTATGAATCATTTTTAATTTCAAATTTAATATTATGTTCTGATTTAATTGCATCACAATCATAACCGTTTTGTACTTCAGGACAATTATTAATAATTACATTATATGTATCATTAAAACCGAAAATCTTTACATTAGATTTTGAACTATCGTATGAAATACATGGTTCATTAACTTGGTTTTCATTAACCGTAATACAATTAGTTATAATTGCTGCATCATTAAGATATATTGTTACATCAGTTAATGTTGATGGAATATTAATAGGTTTTGTTATTTTACCGCTTACTACAACAAATTGCTGAGATATAATATACATTTCAGTAGTTTCTTCAACTGCAGTACCACCCGTCATTAATTTTGCTCCATTAGCAGATGTATATTCTTTAACATTACCAGTTGTATAATAATCAGCGATATTAACTGATTCTGTTCTAGAATATGTTCCTAAAGATTCAATGTCAAAATCTTCAATATTAATTAATGCACCTGTTTTTTGTACTTCATTTTCATCTAATCCTGATTTAGCATTAAATGTTTTACCTCTCAATGTACGTGCATATAATTTACCGTATGCATATTTAATTGTACCACCAATTCCTGTTCCAAATGCATCATTTGCGTTTTCAACATAATATGTACCACCACATATCCAAATTTTCTTACCATGTATTGCATCATGACTAACATCTGCATAAATATGTGGAGCCAATAACTTAACTTCTGTTGCTCTAATACCATGTCCTGCGGTATTATGTACTGCTAAATAACCTGCACCTTGTATAGTTAAATTATTCATTGAATATACTGCACCAGGTTCATCTTCACCAGCACCAGTTGTTTGAGTACATACTATATAGTTTTTTGTATTCTTTTCAAGTGTAATTACTAAATCTTTATAACCTTTGTTTTCTACAGGTGTTAAATATTTAATACCGAAATCTTCAGAACTTATAATTCTAACATTATGAAGTCTAAGTTCAGTGTTTTCTAAAGTGTTTGTGTTTTCTACTGATGTAGTATCAATTATTAAAGTACCGACAACATCACCTTCTAATGTATATACTTGACCTGGTTGTAATACAACATTTGATTCAGTATGTAAAACACCATTAACATAAAGTTGTGTTGAAACAGGTTCTACAAATTCTTCCTCACCTTCTTCAGAATCATCATCAACAATAAAATATATTGTATCGGGGTCCTTTTCAATTAATGCTTCATATTCAGCAAGTGTTAATAATTCATGATTTCCTGAACCACCAATTTGAGTTTGTCCATCTATAATTTGTTGAATTTGTTGTTTAATTTCATTAAATAAATCTGTATATGTTGCATTATTTTCAGTAACTAAAGTAGATAACTCACTTTGAGATTCAGATAAATTATTTAAATTAGATTGTGATTCTTCTAAATCTGAATATATAGTTCCAACAATATTTAATAATTGACCTGTTGAATTAATAGGATTTTCTAAACCTGGAACTACTGCACTATTCCAATCAATATCAATACTATTAATAACTGGATTATTTTCAATGATATTACCTTCTTCATCATATATATAATCACCTGAACTTATTTTAGTTCCTCCAGTATTAGTACTAGCACTAATATTATTAAATGTTACATTATTATCTGTAAAACTTCTAGACATATTAATTAATTTATATATTAGTTATATATAAAAATAAAATTTAAATAGTATAATAATTTCTTATTGGGCTATTATGTTTTCTTGAGATTCTTCTTTTGTTTCTTGTGTAGATTTATTATTTAAAGATCTTTCAATTTCTTTAATGAAATCACGAGAACCACGAACAACCATAGAACCATCATCTGATTCTTCTTTATCCTTTTCTTGGAATGTCTTATCACAATTATCTTGCATTTCTTTAAATATATTTTCGAGGTTTGATGTTAAAGAATTTAATTGTGACTGCATCGATAACATAGAATTCTGTAAAGATGTTAATGATGTATATAATGTTCCTCTACCAGAATTTGATGTTATAGATAATATTAATGTATCTTGTGCCTTTTCATTAATCATTAACATCTTAAGAAGACGACGAATATTATCAACTTCTTGAGTTATCTTTGATTTAATATAAGGATGATTATCAATATATCTTTGATCAAAATAATACGCTGCTAATTTATCAATAATTAATGTAGCTCTATCTAAAGTTCTTTTATCTACATCCTCCATATCAATTATCAATAATGGAGTTTCTAAAGCCTCATCTGTATCTTGTAAATCAGGAGCTTCACTTTTTAGAAATAAATCATCTAAAGCATTACCCTTTTCTTGAGGATCTACTGTTCCAAATTTACCTTCGTAATTCATATTAATTTATTGAATTATTTTTGTTATAATATTATTTAATAAAAATAATAAAATAATTTATAAGGATGTAAATATACAACAAAAAGGTTACTGAAATTAATCAGTAACCTTTCATATATATTGTTAGGTAAATTTTACTTTACCTCATCGAAGGCAGTATCATCTGTCTTTTTAGAATTTCTCTTTGGTTTCTTATCCTCATTAATCTGTTGTTCAGGTTGTGGAAGTTCATCCTTCTTCTTACCAAACAATTCAGAGAATTGTCCCTTAACTCCATTGTTAATCATATCAAGAGCAGGTGCAAAGTTCTGTACGAAGCTCTTAGCGAAGTCAGCACCAGTGTTCTTATCACCGTAAACGGTAACATTACCCATCTGAATGTGTTCAAGTACCTTAGCCTGAGCCTCAGCAATACCCTTATATTGATCAACCATCTTATACTGTACAACAAGATCAGGATTTCCACCAACAGCAGCAACCATTCGTTCAAGAGCCATAGCAGGAGCTAATGCTTTCTGTTGTTCAGCCTCAGCTTCAGCAAGCAATGAAGCCTTCTTACCTTCAGCCTCAGCCATCAAAATATTTCTTGTACCTTCAGCCTCAGCATTCTTAGCCAAACGAATCTTTTCGGCATCAGCCTCAGCTTCACGTAAAATCTTTGCCTTAATAGCTTCAGCCTCAAGTTCTGCCTTCATTTTCACAGCTTCAGCTTCAATAACTGCCTTCTCTTTAGCTTTCTGTGCAGGAATAATCTCAGTAGCATTTAACTTTTCTTCAGCAGCCTTAGCAGCAGCCTTGTTAACTTCCATTTGACGATCTTGACGAATCTTTTCAACAGACATCTCAGCCTCAACCTTAGCAGATTCAGAAACTTTAATAGAATCAGCTTCTGCCTGTCCTGCTTTAGCAGCAGCTTGAGCTACCTCAATCTTTGCCATTTGTTCAGCAACACCTGCCTTCTTGTCCTGTTCTGCTTTCTTTTGTCTCTTTTGAGATTCATATTCAGCAGCCCTAGATTCCTTTTCCTGTGTAGCCTTGATAATTTCTGCTTCCTTTAACTGATTAGCTTGTGCAATACGAGTTTGCTTCTTTGCTTCCTGTTCATTTTCAGTAGCCTCAGCATCAGCCTCAGCAGTAGCAACAGCTTTCTTCTGTTCAGATTCAGATTTTGCTTTAGCAGACTCAGCTTCAGCCATTCTTGCAGCAACAGCAGCAACCTTACGAGCATCAGCTTCAGCTTTCTTAGATTCAGCATCAGCCTCAGCATTAGATACATTAGCTACCTGTTTTGCCATAGCTTCAGCTTTCTTAGATTCAGCATCAGCCTGAGCTTCAGCAATATTAGCAACCTTCTCTGCTTCCTGAGTAGCAATACCTGACTCACGTTCCTTAGCAGCCTCAGCAAGTTTAATTTCCTTATCTCGTTGAATCTCAGCAACTTGTACTTCCTGCTCCTGTCGTGTCTGGTTAACAGTTACTTCCTGCTCCTTAGTTGCAGCAGCAACCTGAATTTCCTCTTCCTTTTTAGTATTAGCAATCTTTACATTACCTTGTTTTCTCTGTTCAGCAATATCAGCCTCAGCATTAGCTTGTGCCTTTGTAGCAGCCTTCTGTCCTAAGTTCTTAATATAATTGGCATCATCAGTAATTTCTGAAATGTTAATATTAGTAACATCATAACCGACCTTAGCCAACTCCTGTTCAAGAGAACCACGAACCTTATTCAAGAACTTATCACGTTCAGCATTAATTTCCTCAATAAGCATTGTTGCCATAATAGCACGTGTTTCACCAACAAGAATTTCAGATACTTGCTTCTGAATTTCCTCAGGCTTAGCACTCAAGAAACGTGTTGCAGCATTCTGTTGAATTTCCTTATCCCTACTAATAGCAGTTGTCAATACAACAGGCAAGTGCATTGGAATAGCTTGAGAATCAATACCATCAACAGTAACCTTAATCTGAATAGGTGCCATTGACATCTTTTTGTAATCTTGAATGATTGGCCAAACAAAAGCACCACCACCTTGAATAATCTTAGACGGAACTACAATTGTTTGTTCCTTACCATTTTCGTCGGTAACCTTAATCTTTCCAGATTTACCGAATACAACCAAAAGTTCATCAGGCGCAGAACGACGGTATCTAGAAAGAACTACCCAAATTGTAATAATGCCAAGTAATACAAAACCGGCGATCATTGCCATAGTAATAATTTGTTCACTCATTTGTTAAAAATTTTAAATTAAAAACGTTAATAATTAAAAATGTTATTAATATACTTTATCATATTGTGTAATTTTATACTTAATTAAATATATTATTGTTATGTTTCATCAAATGTTACGTTATTTAACTTCTTTTTAATATATTTCAAATTAGAATATATAGTGTAATCATATAATGCCTTACCAACAACTAATGATGTAGTAAATATCCATATTCCTAATGCAGTATTCTTAACTGTTTTATTCCATAGTAGATCCTTCAGTATCATAATCAATTATAATTCTATCATTATTCTTTTTTAAAAAAACTTCATCTCCAGATTTTAAATCTTTATTTGTAGAATATGCTTCAACATTAATTGTTCCTGCATGTGTTGACGCTTCTACAGAATATTTTCCATTACCCATATTTAAATAGATCTTTCCTTTTGAATTATTAATTAAATCTTCAGGTTGTTTAGGATCACAATTTGCTTTCAGTGCAACTTTATATGCAAAATATAATATAACAACCAAAATTATTCCTGATAAAATCGCAAATACATAGTCAAATAATGTAAATTGTACATATCCATTTTCAATAGTTATATTTGACATATGTGCTTTACCAAAAAGAAATGCACTAAATCCCATTAAGAAATGTAATATACCTTTAAAAGAAAATACACTGGAAGAATCAACATCTGAATCTCCATCTAAATCTACATCCAAATCTATATCACCAACAAATAATGATATAAACAATTTAATAAAAAAGAAACTAAAAACTGTTATAAATAATATTGTATACCAAGCCATTATTTAAAATTTATAATTTTTATTAAAATAGTAAATATTAAAAAAATTAAATATTTTTAGATAAATTTTTAGATATTAAATTTTCTATAAATTTACATCTTTCTTTAAGACAATCTGCAAACACTCTACCCCAAGTATAATCCAATGTTTCATGATTTTTACCGGCAGTACCACAAGAATTAGTATAAACAAATCCTAATAAAATTTTTCTACCATCTTCAGCTTTCTTAATGAGGTCTTGCATATAGTTATACTCATTAATTAAATTTTGTATTTCATTAAAATTTTGTGGAGTTTTTAACTCCTTACTTGCCATTATACTCATTACTTATTTTTCTTAATTAATTTTAAATCGGATTCAAATAAATATTTACTACAATTATATATTTGATAACAACAATATTTCATATGATCTATATCTGATTTATTTGTTTCAGACATATATTCATACCAATATATAAAATTATCATAAAACTGTTTAGTTAACAAATCATTATGAACTGATGATTTATATTTTAGAAATGAACATTCTGGATGCATACATATATAAATGTATTGCAAATTAACTATCATTTCATCTAAATTATTAGTATGAATATTATTAATATTTATAGATTTAAGATTATTATAACATTCATCCCAACATTCAGGTGTATGAAGAAGCTTATCTATACGAAGAATATCAATTACTATTCTACCATCATCTGTTTCTCTTCCACATTTCTTTAAAGTCTTTTCATTAATATCAAACTTCTTACATATCTCATCTTTACGATTTTGAGACATATTTTTAAACCATTGTTTATTTCTAAAATTATCAGCCATAATTAAAATATTACTTCAATAAATTATCGTAATTATATTCATTTGTTATAATAATTTTCAAAAAAATTACGATATTCATTCATCATTGAACTCTCGTGTATATTGTGGTTTTCAGGTATTGGAAAACCATCAGGAAACATATCTCCGTATGTTTCTATATCATATTTAATCTTCATCTTCTGGAAACTCTGAATCTAGATCATTATTAATAATTAATTCATTTACAAAATCTTCCATTTGGTCTGAATTGAAATAATTTCCCATTTCTGTGATAATTTCCTCATCACAAACAAACTCACGAATCTTTTCAAACTTTTCGTACCACTCCATAATTATATTTATACTAAATGAATAAATGATAAATCACGTTCTCCATAAGGTTTATTACATTCATCAATATATTTATTGATAATTTCTACTGTTGCAATTACAGTATCTCCACCTTTACAAAAAACTCCTTTCCATGTTGTATGGGAAAAATTAAACTGTTCATCAATAATAAACTCTTCTTTAGCAAGATTCCATTTCTTTTTCTTTGCTATATCATATGCAGTATTTAAAGCCTTACGTCTTTCAATGTCTTCATCAATATAAGAATTAATTCCTGAAGATTTTCTACGAATTCCTTTGACTTTATCTAAACCCAATTCTTTATGAAGCCAAGTACCTCTATCCATTCCTTTTGGACATCCAGGAGCTTTACCAATTGCAGCTTCAGTAACTTCATTAATTAATTCTTGATTTTTGAGATCTTCTGTACTATACATATTATTTATTATTTGTTATATACAATATAGTACATATTTAAAAAATTTCAATAATAAACAAAAATAAATTAAATAATATTCAAAAAAGAGGGAATATAAATTCCCTCAATTTCTAATTAAAGATATATATATTGATTAGGTTAACCCTTCTTTACGAAACGACCCTTCTCATCTCGTGGCATTTTTGGTGCCTCCATAACTAGGTCAAACTCTGTATCTGTGCCATTGTATTTCTTTCCATTTACATTATATTTACAAGTATATGGAGTACATCCACCTACTGCGTACTTTGTAGGACCTTCAATAATACGATAACGTGGAGTCACCTGAACAAGCATTTTACCATCTCCGCACATTGTAATGAACTTTGCAGGATTACCAAGCTTTGTTGTACATGTCTTACCTGCCTTAAACTCATTCAGATTGAAATAATTGTTTGCCTTTGTCATAATTTTATTTTTATTGTTTGTTTATTATTTTATTTACAGATATAATATAGTAAATGCTTAGAAATATTTAAATATTTCTAAGCATTTTTTAATAATATATGAAATTATTTAAGTATTATGAACAATTTCTAAATCTTTATTATCTTTGAATTGTTGTTTAACATTTTGTATGCCAATATTCATTTGTTTTATAACGTTTTCAGGTATACAATCATTTCTACGTTTAATACAAGTTTCTATAGGTGTATCAACAACAACAATTTTAACATTAGCACCAATTTTCTTTAACCTATTATAATAATTTTCAACACGTCCTACTTTAACATTTGTATTATCAATTACAAAATCTTTTCTATCTTTAATAAGTTTTTCAACTCTTTCATCATTTATTTTTGTAACTTCTTTTTCCTGTTCAGTGGTTCCTATTGCCTTATGAGTATCATCTTTTATTATACCCAATTCTTGTCTTATATAGTCTTGACTAACTATATTAATTGATTTAGGTAATTTTTCTTTAATATATGTTGATTTACCCGCACCAGGAAGACCTACCATTATCCAAACATTAAATGGTGAAAGTTTTTCTAATATGATGTCTTTTAGGTTCTTCATTTGTTTATAAATTATAAGTTTTTCATAGTTTAATATTTAATAAAAATTTGGTTGATTATTTTCTATAGGTGATCCTTTAAACATACGTTCCATATTTACACCATTACGAATATTCCATTTAGAGATATCACCATTTATATCATTAAATTTTGAATGATAAAACATTTCTTTCATATTAGTAACATTACTTACATCCCATTTAGATATATCTCCATTAAAAATTGAATATTCAAACATACATTCCATGTCTTCAACATTACTTACATCCCATTCAGATATATCTCCATTAAATTTTTTATTTTTAGCAAACATAAAACTCATATGTTTAACATTACTAACATCCCAATAAGATATATTATTATTAAAATTACTACGCATAAACATGCCGTTCATTCTAGTAACATTACTAACATCCCATTCAGATATATCTCCATTAAATTTAGAATTATTAAACATACATGTCATATTTTTTACATTACTTACATTCCATTCAGATATATCTCCATTAAATTTAGAATCAGAAAATAAATATGACATATCTGTTATTTCAGAAGTGTCTATATCATTAAGATCTGCATTTATACCACGTTCTTCAATAAGTTTATTAATAAGTTGTTTAAGTTCATTTGTTGTCTTAACATTTTTTTTAACTTTACTATTCTTATTAATTATAAGTTTTTCTGAAATGATGTCTTTTAGATTTTTCATAGTTTAATATATTTATATTTTATACCATTTTGGTGGATTTTTTTCTAATGGGCATCCATAAAACATATCTCTTGTATCTTCAACTTTACTTACATCCCATTTATTTAAATTACAATTAAAATCATTACACCCATAAAACATTTCAGTCATATATTTAACATTGCTTACATCCCAATTTGATATATCGCCACTGAATTTTGTATCACAGAACATAAAACGCATATTGGTAACGTTACTTACATCCCATTCCGATATATCACCATTAAACTTTGGACGTGAGAATGTAAATAACATAGACATATCTGTTATATTAGATGTATCAATATCATTAAAGTTACCTTCCCATCCTCTTTCTTCAATAAGTTTATCTAATAATTTCATTAGTTCACCTTTATCTTTAGGATGATAATGATAATTATCAATTTTAGTGTTTTTATTGATTATTAATTTTTCTAATATAATGTCTTTTAGATTTTTCATAATTTATACCATTTTGGAGCATATTTACAACCTTCAAACATGTTATCACATGTTATTGTTTGTGTTATTTTCCAGTTATCTGTAAAATGAGTATCTAACTCTTTACATCCTTTGAACATTAAATCAAATTCTGTACATTTGTTGAATTCCCAATTATCTAAATTTAATTCTTTAATGTTTTTACAAAAATAAAAAGCACCATAAGCTGTTTCTACATTACGTACATCCCAGTCTTCTATATGAACTTCTTCAATAATTTGATTATTCCAAAATAACCCATGAATATCTGTTACATTACTTACATTCCAGTTATTCATATCTACTTTTTTAGGATATATAAGTTCAAATAAATAAGAAAGATCTTTTATTTTTGAAACATCAATATCATTTAAATCTAATACTTCATTTTTATCTTTAAGATCTTTATATTTATTAGTAACAATTTCCGTAAGTTCTCTTCTATTCTTTGGAAAATAATTATATTTATTAATCTTTATATTCTTATTTATAATTAACTTTTCAGATATAATGTCTTTTAGGTTCTTCATTTGTTTACAAATTATAAATTCTTCATCCTTTTAAATCTTCTGTATTTATAAATTTCTGAACTTGCTCTAAACTAAAATTATGACGACCAATAACCATTTCTATATATGCTGCAAATTCTGCTGTACATCTATCATCATCTAAACATTGATCTAAATAATCATTTATGTCAGTAGCTTTTAATGAATCAACTTTATCTTTAACAAATTTATAAAATTGACCATCTTTAGCCCACATATCTTTCATTATTTCACCTATTTCTTGTTGTGTGAAATACTTATTTATTTCTTCATTAATGAATTGATTAATATCTTTCATTGTTTTTCACTTAAAAATTTTTCTATATCTGATTTGTTCCAATAATTATTATAAAGTTCTTTAAACTGATTTTCATTATCACCTTTCTTATTAATAAGAGTTTTAAATTGCTTTATATTATTTGAAGGTATTTCATATATTTCATATATTTTCATACCTTGTTTTTGCATTTTTTGAACAAATGATTGTGCTCTATTTAATGATGACTGATATGATATTGACATTTTTTCGTCTGCATAATAATACCATCGAATAGCATACTTAACATCACTTATAGATTCATTTATAAAATTATTTAAATCTTTCATACTTCTATTTCATTGAAATTTTTAATTTTGAATTTCCCTGATACATGATCTTCTGCATAAAGAGTAACTTCATATTGTGTATCAACATATTCACCAACAAATACTAATTTTTCATCTGATGAATCTTCTTCAACAAAGTCAAATCCTGTTTTATACATCGCATCTTTAATATCATCGATTTTAACCATCTTAAAACCGTTTTTGATATTACCAAACTCTTTAAGAGCTAGACCTATTTCTTCATGTAAATCTTCTCCTTGAGTTGATTCATTTATATATTTACTTTCCAAATAAAGTTTGATATCTTTCATATTATTTTATATTATCTTTTTTATTTTTAAAGAATTTAATTTTATCATTAATCATGTCAATTACTACTGAAAGGTCTGTATCTGATGCAGATGCGGCTTTCTTAGTGTCTTCTAATTGTTTATTAAGTTTAATAATTTCTTCTTCACAAGATAATATTTGATATTGTTTTTTCTTATCAGAAGAATTTTGTTCAGCTTCAGATTTATCAAAATAAATATATGCTGCATTATTTTTATCATAATTAGTATTATATTCATTAATGATTTTTTCTAAATCTTTAAGAATTTCTTCTAATTCTTCATAAGAATCAAATTTTATATAATCACAATTATCTTGAGTTTTTGCATTATATTTAGATTCTAAATATTTTTCAACTTCTTCCCAATTATGTTTATCATCATCATTCATAATATTAGGATAAAAACAACCTAATCTTCCAGTAAATTCATTATCTTTAAAAATATGTTTCTTAGCAAACCATTCAATAAATAATACTGTTGATGCACCTAATGTTATTTCTTTATAATCTTTTCCATGAAAAAGTTCTTTATTAGGTTTACCTGTAGACCACCCTTTATCATAATTAAAATAAATTTGTGGAGTCCATAATATTGCCATACTTACTGATTTACCAAAAAATGATGGTTTACAAGATTCTATTGTTTGTTTAATAGTTTTATAATCAAAAGATTTTTTTATACGAGCTTTATATTCTAATATAAACTGTTTTAAGTCTTTCATATTATTAATCTATATTTTATTTATGAATGTAATGCTAAAGCAACACACATTGATATTTCTGCAGGATGTATATCATTTACGTCAGGAATATATTGTTCCCACCCAAAATGATTTATAATTTCTTTAAAATCCTTTTGGTCTAATTCATGTAAATAATCATATAAGAACTGACCAGCACCTTTCCATAAATCAGCATCTTTACCAACCCATGCATTTTTTTCTTTATCATATTTACAATTTGGATGATTTTGTGATAATTCATCTAAAATTGTTTGAACCATATTAACACAACCCGAACCAGTTGTTTTCTTTTCTTCTTTTATATAAACATTTAAATTTTTCATTTTACGTATAGTATATGTTTTAAGTGATTCATTTTTTGATTGAAGTTTTTCAATTAAATTATTTACTTTATTTTGAAATTCTTTAGATATTGTAAAATTACGTTTCTTTGATTTATTAAATAATAATAAGAATTTTTCATAATAAAATTTCATTTGATCTCCATTATTATCAATAAGTTCTTTAATATCTTTTGAAACTTTATTAATTTGTAATGTAAAGAAATCTTTAAAATATGGTTTTATTTTCTTATTAAATTCTTTAAATTTTGAATCTTCTTTATTAACTATATTTATAAAATTCTTATTTAAATTTTCAATCCAATTATCTGACTGATAAGATCCATATTTATTTAATGATTCATAAAAAAATTCAAATAATTTTCTAAGATCTTCCATTTCTTTTTTAAACTCTTCATTACCATTTTTAATCTCCTTATCATGACGAGTTTTAAATGCAGGATTTATTATTTTAAATTGTTGTATTTTATCATTAATAGACCAAGTTAATACTATACCTTCAACTTCATCTCCATTTAAGAACTTTTCATATTCACCTTTACCAAAAATATCTGTTAAATATTTTTTATAAACATCATTAGAAGTCTCAGGTTCTAATGTCATCATAGATAATAATGATTCTATTTGTTCTGAATTTAACTTACCTTCAAATAAAATAGGAACACAATCTATACCTAATGATTTTGATATTTCTATTAACTTGTTTCTATCATCAATAATATTGTCATCATTATCAATAACAGTTAAAAGAATATATGAATCATTAAACATTTCAATAGCATAGAATTTATACTTCTTAACTACTTCCTTTTTAGATTCAAAATAATCAATAGCATCATTAATGTTCTTTCTCATTAACTGAGTATATTCATCAATAATAGGACCTAAAGATTTAGAACTACCACCTCTCTTATGATATGTTATGCTATCATTTTCTTTATCATAAGATATCTGAAATGCTGCCCCATCAACTTTAAGACTTATTGATACTTCCTTTTGAAATAGTTCTTTAACTACTTCAGGCTTCTTTAAATATTTATCTATTAAATGATCCATTATTTCATTTTATAACTTTTATAGTCATTCCACCAATCAATTACTTTATCTAATTGTTTATCAGTAGGACGTCCATTTCCTTGATTATTTTTACGATCTTCATTATCTTTATAAGCATTTAA
>Ga0256407_10000602_pt1 | contig 83652 bp, 62 predicted proteins | sample RumenRJG_04DNA_FD_193489 | JGI IMG/M metagenome (GOLD analysis project Ga0256407, IMG submission 193489) | Bovine rumen microbial communities from Lethbridge, Alberta, Canada - RJG_04 | ecosystem: Host-associated > Mammals > Digestive system > Stomach > Rumen | place: Canada: Alberta... | reverse complement strand
AGATTGGCACGAAAGACCATCTGTTTTTCCAAGAGCAAGGAACTTCATGAAACTGTAATCGGTATATTCATTAATATTTTCTTTTTCGGACGCCAATTTTCTTCTTCAATCTTTTAGGGACATTACCATTTTTTACAGGCAGAAAACAGGAAACAGATACTGTCAGACAGAAATTACTGGAAAACGGTACGGTAATTATTCAAGGAGTAGGTGGTATCGGAAAAAGTTCACTGGCTCTGCATTATGCCGACCTTTATCGTGACTGTTATCAGACAATTCTGTATCTCGAATATCACAACTCACTGGACGAATTGATAGAAAGTGATATACAGATAAACGGTATTTCTGAAAAACTTTCTCTGACAGAAAAAATGGCAGTTTTCAGAGAACTTGTTGACAATCAAACATTGGTCATTCTGGATAATCTTTGTCACACCAACTTTGAAACACTGTACAATGACTGGATTTCACTTCCTTGCCATGTGATAGTCACAGCAAGAAACAGTCAAAAAGAATACCATCATTTTACGGTGACTTTGTCTGGTCTTGAACAGGCAGAAACTCTTTTCTACCATTATTATCCTTATCCTTGTTCCGAAGAAGAAAAGGAAGATGTCAACCGTCTGCTCTACACTATTGATAGTCACACTATGATGACGGAACTTCTGGGAAAATTCTGCTGTAATTACCGTATCCGAAATCACCGTTCCCCTTTAGCAGAAGTCTGTCAGGCATTCCAACAGTACAATACTAACATTCTCGGCAACGAAGACATAAAACAGCTCAAAGACTGGACACCCACAAAACAATCTGTGCAGAAACATATGGATATTTTATTTATGATTTTTCCGTTCAACGACGAAGATAAACATATTCTTCAGTTTTTTTCACTGCTTAATCTCAAATCTGTATCCACACAATTGTTTGTGCGATGGTACGGCAAAGATAGTCGTTCCTCTCTTGAAAGACTGTACGGTCTTGGCATGATACAACATTCTGTATCTGACTTGGCATACAAAATACACCCTCTCATCGCTGAAAGAATACTCGCCAATTATCCTCCACAGGCAAAGGACTTTATTTTTACAAGTGAGAAAATGGCTGACTCCTTATTGTTGGCTGTCAACAGAAACAGAAAAGTTCTGCTAACAGTCGTCGAACATTATACTCGACATTTATGTGGAATACATATCAGTCTGGCATTCTTGTATCAGGCAATGGTATCGGAAGCTCCCAAAAATCAAAAAAAACTGTTTACTGAAAAGGCATTAACTATGTTTTCAAAAATCGATGACGGTTCTGTTCCCTATTTCTTTCAGTTTCAGGAAATATATGACAGATATTCCAGACAGTTATGGTCTGACGATGAAAATAATGTGAACGAAACTCTGATTGATGATTTATTGGCTTTATGCGAAACAGCAATTTCCAACCTCAGTTCTTACCGAATTGTTCAAAATTGCCAACAAATTGCCAAAATATGCGGTATGCTTGCTGAACAAACTTCCGTTATGTTATTTGATACAGAAAAAGAAGATTGCTTTTTTGTCTATCAGATACGATTTTTAGAAAAAGCTCTTACCAATGCGGATACGGAAGAGATTGTCAAAAAAATTGCTGATGAACTGCATTGCTGTTACAATAACACATTCAGTCCGATTGTTAATGCAGTAAAAGCAGAACAGTATGGTAGAATAGCCGATGCAGGTATAAAGTTCTATGATTCTGCTACACAGGAAAAAATAGACACTTCCGAACAAGAAAATATTGCTTTTCTGATGGAAGCTATGCGTATAGAATACCAGAATGAGGAGTGTCTTACACTAGCTAATCTTTGGTATGAAAAACATATTGAAGAAAATTTTCCTCTCGACCACTATCTTCGTTTTCAGATGGAATGTATCTATGAAGAAAATCAGCTTTGGGAACGGTATGTCACACTTATTCAGGAGGAATCAGAGAACTTCGGTGACAAATGTTTTCTTCAACTTGGCAAAGGATACTATTATTTGGGAATGTACGATACAGCCAAAAAATATCTGTGGAACGCCGAAAAATATTATATCGGAAAATATTCCGATATATTGAACGGTGACACAGAAAATTACCTTCTTACACTGGGGTTTCTTGCTCTGATTGAAAAAAGCAACAGCTATGAAGAAAAGTTTTTTGCCTGTGCTGAAAAATATTATCAAACAAGTCTTATGCAAAAGGCTGACGAACTCGCATTATTTTGTTTTTCTATGTGCAGAACCTGTTTGGAAAAAGCCAAAGAAAAAAAAGCAGAATATTTTCTGTCACTATATGCAAGATACAGAGATACCGCTTATACAGAACAACAAGAATATCAGGATTTCCAGCTTACTCTCGGTAAACTGTCCACACAGGAAAACAATTTCTTCTGGATAAAATTATTTCAGGCAGACTATCTTGAATATCATTTGCATTCTGATAAAGCACTGACAGTATACAGAGATATTCTTTGTAATTTATCCGATGACAGTGATTTGTCTGTTCGCTATCGCCAGATAGTGTATCAAAAAATAGAAGAATGTAATAATGACTTTTTTCTTAGAAATTTCCGTTCCGCCATCAATTATGAACTGCTCTATGACATCAAAATGCAAGGTACAGACAAAACCTTTACTTTTGATGAAATTATCGGCAAAAAACTGGATATCGTCCGCAGTTATGAAAAAATAGGTTCGCCACATTCTGCTATTGTCCTACAACAGATTCTTTTGGAAGTCAACATTTTTGATGGTAACGCCATTACCTGTTTTCGTGCATACAAGCAGATGGAAAACTATTTTTTATCTGTACTAAATATAGATTTGGCATTGTCATTTGCCTTGAAAGAATATGCTGTTGCTCAACAGATACTTTCACCTGAAGAAACTGCAGAGATATGTTGTTCTGTTGCACACGCTTATCACATAAAAAAAGATGATGAACGGCAATTTTCATGGCTTGAAAAAGCTGTTTATCTTGTGGATAACAGTAACTCTAACTGTCGCAGTGATATCGAACAGAAAATTTTTGTTCATGAAAAAATGTTGTCGTTTTATGAAGAACGGCACAATACAGAAATGCAGATTACTGAAAACAAAAAACTTGCCCATATACTTGCTTCACTTACAGAAACCCGCTATGAAAAAAAACTTGAAAAAGTTTATCATAATCTCAGTGATTTGTTTTTCAGCATACACAATTTTACACAGTCCTATTTTTACAGAACACTGGAAGAACAACTCATTCAGAAAAGTATTACATAATCTAAATTGCTCAATCTGTATTATAGAAACTTCGGTTTTATAATAGACTTTATAATTTTTTAAAAAAGGTATGACTAAGATGAACATGAATCTGTGTCCAAATCAACCAATGTGTCCGCCAATGAATATAACACCGGGAAATAATTATGGTCCCTATCCACAAGACATTGCATATTTAGACCCTACATATGTAGCAAAAGAAAACTTTGATAATTATATGGAGATAGAGAAAGAGAAAAAAAGCCAATATTCGTAAAGATGAAAAAGAGTTTTCAAATTTTTTGGATATCCAAGGTAAAATGTTTTTAATGGATCACAAAGCTGACCTGGAAAAAAGAAAAAATTTTGATGATTTTCAGATTTGTATCAATTCAGATGGACTTTTTTGTGTGGAATCTTATAGATTTGAAAGTCAGAAAAGAGAGATTTTTCCTGTATGTGATGCGATTGATCTTGTAAGTATTGCCTATGAATCATATTTTTACGAAAAAAAGTATGTCGTGTACAGGATGTGTTGGAGGCAAAACGAAAATGGTTTTTATTTGAAAGAAGATGAAATGACGAGCAAATCCTTGATAAAAAAACTCGCAGATAAAAATTATCCCATCCGAACTACATCGAAATATATTTCGATGGTAGCTTCTCTTATAATGCGTTATCTTAAAAATAATAGCCAAAAGATATATATCCCCTACGCCACAGGTTGGACTCAAAATGAAAAAGGAGCTTGGAAATTGACAAAACCGAATGAATTAACAATGAAGGAGATTTTAAAAAATGTATAAGATGTTATTAATTAGTATACTGTCTTTATATCAGCCATTGTTTGTCAGTATGGACAAAGGATTAGATTGTCCGATTGCCTTAATCGGGTGTGATAATGCTTTAAACAATTTTCAAAAGAAGTTTTTTATCAGACCTGAAATAATCACTTCATCAATGTTAAAAAAACAAATAGAAAATATATTTCTTTCAGCAAATTCAACATCAGTGATAGTGATGAATGAAAAATTGCATGAAAAAAAAGCACCTTCCTCAAAATATCAAAGTATCTGTGAAATGGCTTTTGATGTGACTGCTTTGCATCAACTCAATCAAGAACCAATAATAACGACTGTGATTATTGCATTGGGACAAATTTTACCTGAATCTTGCAGAAAAAAAATGATACCAATATCAGCAACATCACTGGAATTGGAAAAGTCATATAATATTGAATGGGATTATCTTCCAAATGAACAAGATATTACATTCATCACAGAAATATATGACAAAATAACGGAAAATAGAAAAAATATCGAAGACAACTTCAAGTGGATTTATATGTCAGCAGCGTGTTTATATGTTGCTTTGAAACGGAGTAACCGTTTAGAAGAGTATGATGAAGTTCTGAAGCAAACTAAAGAATTGGAAGATGAAATTAAAACATATCGTGACGAAAATATTATTAATGAGGTAGTAACTTATATAGGAAACTACATTATAGAAAACGATACATTCAATATTTATCAGCTTCCAAGGTTAGATGATGAATTTGATGGTAAGTGGTCAGAAAGTATTTTTATCAAAGGAGATAATATGTATCTTGAAGAAGAATTACTGAAACAAATGCTCAAATCCTATCCTATCGATATGAGACGGATTAAAGAAAGATTGGCATCAGAAGAAATTTTGATTAAGGAAGACTTGAGTTACACTCCAAAGATGACCTATTATCTCAATGGAAACACCAAAAGAAAACGAATGCTGAAATTCAATATGTCTTTGATGGAAATAGAAGGTATATAGATGAAAGAGTACATGGAAAGTTGTATTTAACCTAAATAAGCAAGAAGTCCCCCGATTCTATAATCAGAGAAAGTAAGTATGTTGTAAAAAAATTCACTTTATTTAGAACAAAATAAAAAATGATGTTGCAGGAGGATAATAGAATGAAAACTATTATTGGCATAAATAGAAACAAAAAAGTCACTAATGAATATGCTTGCAATAAACATATTCTGGCTACAGGAATGAGTGGAGCAGGAAAATCGACAGCAATAAGAAACTGTGCTGTCCAACAAATAACTATGAACAGAAAAATTTTACAAATTAATTATCACGGAGATGAATCTATAAGAAATTTTATTTCTGAAACAGAAATAAGTTACAAAAGAATTGATGTATCGAAAACAGGAATACCTGTTCATTTGTTCAGTTCATTTGAAGGAGAACAGGAAGACAATAAAACGATTATTAACAGAACAGTATCGTTGCTTTCCAAAACTGTGGATTTGACCTTTTTCCAACGCAATGCTGTACAAAAAGCAATAGAAAGCATACTTGAAAATCACAATTCTCTATGTCAGGGGATAGAAGCTGTTCGCCGGTCATTGGAAGAACAGCACACTACCGGAGCAAAACAGGCTATCGAAAAGCTCTATCCTTTTTTTGATAGCAATGTTTTATATGAGGGCAATATGTTTGATGATAAATATAATATTATTGAAATTGATTTAAATGGTTTTGAATATGATTTTCAGAATATATTGATGAATTTTTTGATGGACTATATTTTCAGACTTGCAGAAAAGGGGATGTTCCGTGAACAAGGATTAACATTAATGATAGATGAGGTACAAAATTTAACTTATAAACCTAATTCACCAATAAATTTATTATTGAATGAAAGCAGAAAACATAATGTACAATTACTTATGGCAACACCATCGTTGAATAAAAGAGGAATGGAAGTCCTCACGCAATGTGGAATGTGTCTTTTCTTTAAGCCAATAGCAAAAGATACAAAAAAGGTAGCCGAAATGATAGATGCAAAAGATGTGAAACGATATTCTCAAAGATTATCAGTATTAAAAAAGGGAGAGTTTTTAGCAGTAGGAGGTTTTAATAACAAAATTAACCATGATGAACCGAAAAGGCTTTCCACTTACTTTCCACAGAAAATAAGTAAATCAACAACTAAAATGGATATAAGCGTGTAATGAAATAAGAAGATGTTTTTGTAAAGATTCTCTATCCAGGTTGGTATACTCAGTGTTTAACTTAAAGACACTGTGTATACCAATATTGTTTCAGTCTTTCATAAATATCTCTGATTACTCTGCTATAAAGAAGATGTTTCTTGATGTTTCATAGAGTTGACATATTCATTTTAACTGCTGAACTGAGAATCTTTACAATAGAATGTCCAATCTTAATCGCTTCATCTATTGTGTTATGTTTACCAAATGAGATTCTGATTGTTCCTCTGGCATAATGTTCTGATAGTCCGATAGACTTTAACACATGAGAAATCTGTGTGTTCCGACTGTCGCACGCAGACCCTGTCGATATACAAATTCCCATTAAATCCAATCTGTGTAATAACTTTTCCCCACTTTCACCGCCAATGGAAATACTGACATTACCGGGAATATGTTTATTACTACCATTTCGGATATAATCTATCTTATTGTCATCTAAAATATTCAGTAATGTATTTTCTAAAACCAAAAGTTTTTCCTTGTTTTTTTCTATATCACAACAATTATTTTGCAAAGCGACAGCCATAGCAACAACAGAAGCAATATTTTCTGTACCTGCACGCATACCATTTTCTTGTAAACCACCATTAATCAACGGAATTATTGGCGTTCCTTTTTTTATATAAAGAAATCCTGTTCCTTTGGGTGCATTAAATTTATGTGCAGATGCTGACAACATATCTACTCCTAAATCTTTTACATTAACTTTTATATGTCCAAGTGCTTGTACTGCGTCTGTATGGAAATATATTCCTTGTTGGTGTGCTATATATACCAAATCTTTGATTTCCTGAATAGTACCTATCTCATTATTAGCAAGCATGACAGACACAACTGACGAATTGACAACTGATTTTTCTAATGTATCTGATAGCAATACACCACATGGATTAACAGGCAAATAATCTACTGTATAACCGATATTTTGTAAAAATTGACAAGTATTCAGTACGGAATGGTGTTCTATTTGAGAGGTAACAATTTTTTTTGATTTTCCAAAAGGAATAGCTAACCCCTTGATAGCCCAATTGTTGCTTTCCGAACCGCCTGAAGTAAAATAAATTTCTTCAGGTTCCGCTCCTATACATTGAGCAATAATTCCCCGTGCTTTCTGTAATGCTTTTTTGCCTTTTCTCGAAAAACTGTATGGTTGCGAGGCATTTCCATAATGCTCCAACAAATATGGTTTCATTTCTTCAAAGGCTTCTTTATCCAACGGTGTAGTTGCTGCATTATCCGCATAAATATAGTGTTTCATACATCACCTCAAGAAAACAAAGTACACCCCTGTTCTTTAAATTCTTCAATTTTATCCAACAATTCCTCCACACTACACTCAAGATATTCTGCTAAACAATTCATACAGTAATAATTTTGAATATCTGTTCCCAATAATTTTTTATTTATTCCTATAGTATCTTTGTTTAATCTCTGTTTACCACAGATGATACATTTTACTTTCATATTATATATCCTTTACTGTAAATTTCGGCATTTGTTTTTCTTCATTTTGGTATTCAGAATCTAAAATAGAAAGTTGTCGACAAATAATTTCACGCATCTTAACAGCAGGTCGCAAACAATATCGTATAAACTCACGCTTATTAATATCAGTAGCCGAACGAACATTTGGGAATAATAATTTCAAGTATGCTGTTGCTATTCGTTTTACTGCTTCTGTGTGACGAACATAAGCGTTATCAGAAACCTCTACAATTTGGTCTATAATTGCTCTGTAACTCGCATCGTCACGTAACTGGTGCATAACTGAACAAAAATATTCAGAGTTTAATGCCCATCCAGCAACTTTAAGATTATCACTCATTTTTGGAATATCCCAGCCCTTAATAAACCCATGAATACGGTCAATTAAGGCACTTTCTTGAAACAATAATGGTAATTCTCCAAACATATTTGTATATTCGTCCATATTTTCTTGACTAATATTCCCTAATAAAACAACACCTGCATAAGATTCTCCTTCATAACCATCTACATTAAATTTTCCTCGTTCCATATATCCTTGCATAACAGAACGCATTTCATTAATATCATTAAAAGTAACCAATTTAACTTCATCAATGGCAACAAAGTCATTACCACAGATAAATCCCGGCATTCTTCTGGATTTATCATAAAACATTTTGGTACGGGTGATTTTTCCACCATCAGTAAGCAATCCGTATTTACTGATATTGCCAAATACATAGGACTTTCCTGTACCTTTAGGAGCCAACTCCAACAAATTCAGACGCTTTTCTACAAAAGGTAATAGTCTTGTCAGCATAGTTAAGCGTTCATCGTCATTTTGATAACCATCAGCATTATAATCAATCGCTCCCAAAATGATATTTATCCATTCAGAAATTTTAAACTCATTTCTAACATCTTTAAAATAATCAATATCTATAGTATAGGGACAAAAATTTGTAAAACTGATTAACTTGATTTTACCAGGAAGTTTTGGTTTTACGGTATCATCAGGCATACGATAGCCGAGCTCTACAATTCCCCACATTTCTTGCCCGTTGGTTAACTCGGATTTATATCTGTCCCATATATGCGGTTCTATAATCGTTTCTTTGGCTTTCAACTCGAAATTCGGTAATGTAAACGAAATTTCTCCTGTCGTGATATTAATATCAATCGCAATTTTTGTTAATATCTTCACATATTCATTTTCATAAATAACACGATTTTTAATACGAATCCAGTCATTTTGTTTAGGAAGATAGGTATTGATAAACTCTGTCACTTCATCTACATCATAACTTCCTTTGTCATCTTCAAATTTTCTCAATACCCAATCTCTTAGAAATGCAGGCAATCCTAAAGACGCAAAAAAATTACTCTTTTTTAAATCTTTATATACTACCATCTCATCAAAATATTCTCTTAAAAGGTCTTCCATATTACTCTCCTCACAGCAGATTCTTTTCGCTGGCACCTTCTTTTTTTACTATAAGCGAAAGTCCTTCCGCTATCCTATTATCGTCAGTATATACATCTACAATATATGTTTTTGCTTTTTTGATATCAGGCATTTCAAAATAATAAAAATTACTTTCCATAGATGTCGGAGTGTATATTTTTCTGTTGATACGAATGGTTATATTTTGAACATTTGTAGAAACAAACACTTTAACAGATGCTTTTTTTCTATAGCTGACCGTAATTTCAGGAATTGTGTCCAAGTGAAAATCAGTTGTATTTATTGGCATAAGGTATACTTCAATTTCTTCACGATTGTGGGTAATTTCGATAACAGGAACGGTAATTTCTTCCATAGTTGCTCCTCCATGTACTTCAACATCAGCTTTTCTTCCCCCTTTGAAACGGTCGTAATTTGCCAATGCCCAAAAACTTCCTGCTTCTGTAGCGTAATCGGGTTGTACATCTGTATCGCTTTTCAAACAACATCTTCCCGAAAATTTGCCTTTTTGGGACATCTCCCAAATATTCTCCGTTTCGTGTATCACCGCCAAACGACTTGCTCCGTGGTCAGAAACCAGTATCGCTTTTTGCACTTTTCCGTCAAGTAAATTTTCTTTTATTCTTAAAAGTACTCTGCGTAATATTGCCAGTTCTTCGGATAAATGTATAGGTAGTTTTGTCTGTTGATAATTGCAATTATGTTTTCCGTGATGTTTAATATCATCAATTTCCTTAATATTGACAATATTTTCCTCATCAAAAAGATTAAGAAATTCCTTGTTCATACTGGTGATAGATGGAAGCTCACAACTACATACTGTTACTTTAGCCATCAGTTTCAATGTTTTGCATACAGATAAGATAAAACTTAAGTATTCTACTCCCATAGCGTCTACAAAATACAACATTGATTTATCTTTGCGGATAGTTTCTATTTTTAAAGACCGTTTCGGCAAAAGGCGGTTATAATCACGCTTTTCTGATTGTTCAATAACCATTTTTTCAAATTCAGAAAATACTTTATTGCATATTTTCTGATATTTGTAACTTTGAAAATATGTATTCAAAAAATCATTGTTAAAATTAAATGGCTGTAAATAATCGTAAAGGTCAGGATATACTATCTTCAAAGCGGACATAATATATTCTTTTGTATACTCAAACGCATATTTATCCAAAAGGAAAAAAATATATTCTTTTTCTCTGTCTGAGTTATCGGTAAGATAATAGATAGCCTCTTTTCCCCTTGAAAGAAGTAACTGACAATAATCGGCTATTTCATCATTCGTATTTTTCAAATAAGACACGATTTGCTTTCTCGACATATAATAATCTTCAAAGTTACTGTTTTTATAGGATATATCTAACAAACCTCTGTATATTTGTCTGATAAGGTCTTCTTGTGATTTTGCTTTCGATGACGCAAAATCCAAACACCAGTTATTTTTTGCACCAAATAAATGCAAAGCAATAAAAAACAGCCATTTTTTCTCATTACTGAAATCAGAAAAACTTGGCATAACCAACTCTAAATTTTTGTGGTTACCAAACTCAGAATCAATAACATCTTCCCAACGGCTTTTACTACGAAACAAACTAAGTGCATATTTCCACTGTTCATCATTTCCTAATGTTTCTTTAAGCTGTGCTGTTGTCAAATCATATTGTAGGAGTACTTCATAAGCATTATTTATCGTTACAATAAATAATAATGATTTCGGATAGGTAAGATTTGTCTTATTGGTTTTCATACATACTAAATCGTAATTACTTTCTTCTACAATAAACGATATGTTCTGAATTCCATCTATCAAAACATCTTTCTTAGAAAGCAAACTTCCATCTTTTAAAAAAATGATTTTGGGAATATTGTCAGATAAACCATCTACGATACAAACTCTCGGTTGTATTCTTGGGTCATTAATCAACAAAAATGGTTTGCATTGATAGGTAATAAAAATCACACGACCAACAATTGTCATATTGAGAATATTTTGTAAACTTTCTTTCACATATTCTTCACCATGCAACTTTAGAAAAGAAGAAAGTCCTGTAATAAAAATACATCTTCTTTCTTTAGCAACATCATTGAGTAATGTATCAATTTTTGGATATTCATCAGCCTTGCAGTAAAATGATGCATCACGAAATATATTATCCCCTACATTATAATTGGTAACTAACCTATGTAAAATTTCTTTTGACGGCACATCAACAATAAAAGGTTGTACATTTGTCTTTTTCAAGTATCTGTCGATTTTCTTTATACACTGGTCAATATTCATCATTAACTCCCGAATTTTTCTTTAATAATTTCTATTCCTACTGTCATATTTTCTCTTACCAACTCTTTAAGATATCTTTTTACATCAGAGATTTCCATTTCGTCAATAACTTCCAAAGCCTTGTTGCAACCTTCACGAATATAAACATCTTCTGCCATACTTTTAATTTTCTTTTCAATTTCAGGAAGTCCGAACCAATCATAAGGCTGTGAGATAACACGGGTACTTAAATAATTCTTAACGTTTTTAACATCTTTCAGAACTACAGAGTAATTTTTGATGATTTCACGGCAGAATATATCATCTAACTTTTCTTCATCAGCCATTGCACTAAAAAATGTCGCTTTTTCGAGATAGGCAATGGCTTTTTCTATCGCATTTGAACTTGGGTGAGCAGTATGTATAGCATTAAAAGTTTCTCTAGCTTGTTGTATTTCTTTATCGGGAATCAGACATAAAATTGGCATACAGTGTATTTTTGACCATTCACGAGGAGATGTTGTACCCGTTTTTTCCAACCAGAGTGTTTTAAGTTTTTGACTGCCTAAACTGTTTTTGTATTCTTCTACTTTATCATGAACTAATTTCATATAGGTTTGTTTATCATAAGTAAATGTTCCGGCAGGAAGTTTCTGATATAATTCTTTGATTTCTTCTTCTGTCAGACCTTCTAAATAGTAATCACATATCCGTTTAAACAATATTATCTGATTATTGTAAAAATTGCGGAATTTTTCTTTATGAACAGAAAGCAACTCAAAAAATTTCTGTTTCTGAGAATCCAGTATCGTTCCTGCTTTTTTGATGTGATACAACATTTCTATAAACGGTGTCAGTTCTTCCCATTGGTTTTTCGCAGCAAGATAGGAAATTCTGATATATTTACATTTGTCACACCATTCGCTGACGGTATTATCAAAAGATAATGTTTTGGATAATACCTGATTACTTTCATTAATAATTCTGTATTCCAAAATTACCTCACGGATTTTTTGCTCAACTGTTTCTTTATTCCATACCCAATTTGCTTCATCAGCGTCAAATTTTTTACGCAGTACATTGATATACTGTCCGTTATCGCCAACATTTTTAGCAAGCATAATTAACTCGCCGTTTTCAAATGAATGGATATAGGTATCCATTCCCTGTGTACAGTTGTCCTTTGTCATTAACGATTGTAAATCTTCAATCGCTGTCGGATTTTCCCGACAAAGCTTTCCGATAGCCAGTGCGATATCATTATCCGTCTTCAGAAAAGACAAGTTCAAATTATTACTGTTGGCTATTCCACAATAATATTCAATCAATGTTTCAAGAATATTGGGATTAGATTTTAAAGATTTGTCATTTAGAGCAAATTCTAAAGTCCATAATGGAAATGACAATATTTTCATTTGACTACGGATACGTTCACGGGTCTGTTCAATAGAAGAACATAAATTACGGGGAATAGCAAAAATGCGGGAAGTTGCGTCTTTAAAAGATTTTTCGTCTTCTGTTTCTGATACAATATATTTTTCTTTGTAGCGTGCATTAGGGGTAATTTGTAGATTGATAATTTCATAAACAATTTCTTTCAGTTTGTTTATCGTGAGAACCTCGTTGGTTAATCCGTCACTATAAGAATAACTGCCATCTGCATATTCTTTTAACAGAAATCCTAAAATAAAGGCGGTCAGATTACAAGGCATAAATCCATATGGTCTGCTTCTGAACGCCTCATAAATGGTACGAACAGATATTCTGTTTCCCTCTGCAAAAGCATTGTGGATAATCTCATCAATGTATATTTTCATTTTGGATATCGGAAGATTTGGACTTTTCTGCCAGTATTGTGGTATTCCCCATGCACCTGCCAGAGCGTTTTCCAACTTCGTTGCTTTGTTGCTGGAAGAGTAGACTTGTTTGGTGATTTCTTTAGCACCATATTCAACACCTGATTTCATCGCTGATACAGTGTACATTGTAGCATTGACATTATATGTTGCCTCAAGACAATTTGGAAATTCCAGTTTATTAATTTTCTGTAATGCTTCATACAGTCTGTCCAGTGTGGCTACCCGTTCTCCTGACGGATTATATTTTGAACTGACAATAAATCCACCTGCTGTAATACGGCTTTTCCATTTTTTCAGTGCGTCTTTTGCGTTGCTGGCATACTGTGTTTCCAGTTCCTTGTTATTACCATGATAACTCCTTGACTGTGCCATGTCATCACGATACTGAATAAAACCATCTGCTCCAAAAGGTGTTGTTGTCGCATCAATAAAAATCATATGATAAGTGTTGTTTTCAACGATTTCCCGTATTCTTTTGCCGATGACTACACTTTCATTATCGTCTTTTGCAAAACAGACTACCGCAACAATTTTATTGGAGGACAAATCTTCTTTGTTGCGTAATGCCCGTACTCTGGTATCAAAATCAGAAACGGATACATAGTACAACTCATAACGCAATTTCAATGCACCATTTAAGGTCAATGCGTCTGCTACTGTTGTTTCATCAGTAAGAGGTTCGGTAATAAGTAATGTTGTTGTTCGTTTATCTATTTCTGTTTTGAATTTATCTATTTCCGCCTGATTTACCTCGTTGACATACGCATTGTATTGGAATTTTCCGCTACCCAGCTGTTTTTTATAAAGTACTTTGTCACGCACGAGTTTTTCGGCACAACGATAGGCTGCTCCACCGTCCATATCTGTACCTTCAAAAGCGTTGTCAATGTTCTTATTGTCGGGAATAAACAACTCTATGGAGTCTCCTGCGTGCTGTGAAATTGCCTGCAAAAGTAAAACGGTTTTCAAGATTCTTTTTTCGTCTTGGGCAAGTTTCTGATTACTTTTTCGAGTGTAATAATCCAGCACCTGACGAATATCATGTGCTAAAAATTCTTTTCCTTTTTCATAGAAAAACTCCCAAAGCATATCAATAGTCAATAAAGGATTTTCATCTTCGGGACCGTAATTATCTATGAACCACTGAAACCCCTTGATTTCTTCTCCTCTGTCGTTCTTGATAAAGTCAAACATACTTCTCTGATTGGATTCAAATGCCGATGAGATATGTTTCAGCATTAAAGCGGTATACGGGTGGATAGGCAGAATATCGTACAATTCCTTATCCTGAATATGAGCAACTTCTTTTACCAGTTTTCTGGAATCTCTTGTACGACTTGCCAGTTCGTCTACCACATTTCTCCAGTCTTCCTGAACAACCGTGTCATCATTTTTTTCCATTGCTGCTCCCATAAGCTGAAAGGCTATATTGTCAGGGAGGTCAATGGTGCAGGTAGGGTCAACAAATCTGCCTTTGAGTTTGATATAATCTTTGTCTTTCTCGTGGAAAAGTGCTGAACTGATATGCGTGACAATGAAAAAATAAAACGGGTCTGTTTCACTGATTTCACAAAGTTCCTGAAAACCTGTCAGATTACGGGAATTGTTATAGAAATATTCGGTAAACTCGTCCCAGATAAATACAATCGCTCTAAGCTGATTTGCTCTGATAACTTCTTTAATCCAATCGGCTAAATCTGTTGTACTCATGGTAAAGGCTCTGATTTGTCTTTCACGGGCTACCCTGAAAATTTTATCCATAAGTGTATGGAGTGCCAAATCGGAATAGGTACGCAATTTCTGAATAATATTGTCTATATCATCTCCGCCGAACAAGTCAGAATAACTGCCTGTAACATAAATATTGAAGCTCTGTTTATTTTCAGGGTCGGAAAGATATTTAATGACAGAGTTTTTGAGAGAGTCCTTAGCTTTGTTTTCGATACCATGCTGTTCAAAAGCCTTTTCGATACTCTCCTGAATAGCCAGCACCAAGTCATTATCTCCGTGAATACCTGATGAACCGTAACGATGAACCGTAAGAATTTTGCCATCGTCTTTAATATTCAGCAAAGAATTACAGATATCGTGGCTGAGATTATAGCGTTTGAAATAGGCGTAAGTATCTTCTTCGCTACATTCCAGCAGTTTCTTCAGAGTAAGTACGGCATGAGATTTACCTGTACCATACGGCCCCTCTACCCATACAGAAAGTTTTTGCTTACGGTTTAATACATCAATGGTATTTTTAAGTAACTTGACAAAAGTTTCATGCGGAAAGAACTTTTTCCACATTTCGGGGTTACTGTTGATAACCGCCTCATTTACTGCTGAAAGATAATCAGGGTCAATATCAAAATAATCACGATAAGTTTCCAGCATTGACATAATAACTATCCTCCTTTAAAACAATGATAAAACATCTTCTGATTTTTTCTCTGGATTAAGTGAAATAATATCCAAATCCAGTGTAAATTCTGCTTTAATAAAATCAGGGTGATTGAATGCCAAGCCGTTAATCAGGCGTTGCATGGTATCTTTCTTCAACCCGAATATTTCTACGGGGCTGATACCATCGCTTTCTATATCATAATCCATCAGACGAGTAAGCGTAAACTGATAGTAACCGCCACATTCTTCGGCAAATTTGTACAAAGAATAGAGAATAACCTTTGCATTAGGTTTTTTCCATGATAAACGCTTAACATCAATAAGAACTGTATTTTTACCTTTGGTTTCAACTGTAACTATACCTATACCAAGTTCATGGCTCAAAATAGGATTTGAATTGAATATATTTTTAAACGCTGAGATTACATTCTTTTTTGAATTACTTGTAAGAGATTTTTCTTCAAGCATTTCATTTAATTCAGCATAAATATAAACATTATCAATATCAATATTTTTTATCCACCAATTAAATTGTGGTGTATAAACTGCGTTACATATCATCAATGCCCATGCAATTTCTGAATCTCCTCCCATATGAGCAATTTTTTTACCAAATTCTGTTATTTTTTTCTTTTCGGAAACTCCGGCGTGTCTTAAAAACGCTGATAACGATGTAATCATTTGACTACCAAGAGTATTGTTATCCCAAAAATCATCGGTTTTAGTCAAATATTCCTTAACCCAAGAAAACCTAATTCCCATATTTTTATATTGGTCGATACTTCCGTTCATTTTATTTGTCTCCTTTGGTAACAGATGTGAGGACGCTACTAAACAACCACCATTTACTTTATAGCATTTTTTACATTTTACACATCTATTATCTATACTTATATTACCATTTTTCATATGAATAAAGCCATGTGGGCAATTAACTTCACACACATGGCAACCAATACAATAAGCTGATTTTTTTAATATTACTTTAATCCAAGATAAAAAATAAATCTCCTTTTGCGAATTTCCTATATTCAATATCGTAAAAATATCCTTTTGCTGTTCAATAAAATGAGTTATTTTGTATTCTTTTTCATCACATACTATAATAATCAGATTTTCAGATGGATAATAAACTTTACCCAAAGTTTTTATCCATTCTTTCCAATCAACACTCATGTTATCAACAGTAATAACAAAATTATTTCCTTGTCTTTCTTCATAATATTTAATATTTGGATTAGAAAGTTTACTGCCATTATGTCTTGATTTCCATACCCCTATGTTCATAAATTCATTTTGTTTTTGACAAGATAATTCATGAGCAAATGTTTTTTTTACAATGATATCATTGTAAAATGTTGTACTATGAATATCATCTTCACTACCAAAATAAGATTGATTTTTAAACCATGTATTTTTAGTTGCTTCCATAGGACACACTAAACAACCTGCACGACTATTACCTTTTTTATAAGTTTCATTGAAAATTAAATCTTTTTGATATATGTATAAAAATAATTCGGCTGAGTTCCAATTCAAAATTGGATAGTAGTCATATTGTCCCTGATGCTTAGTTCCAAAGTTTAGTTCATAGTACTTCTTTCTCGTAACGCTTTCATCAGCTCTAACTCCCATCATTGCCATTCCTTTAAAATGAGGATTGTTTGTAATTTTTCTTAACAACAGTATTTGTGGGGCGGTTTTATGTATACTGCAACACCATCTCATCTTTTGAGCAGGAGGTCCGATAACATTCCATGTTAAACTTGGTTCAAATTCTGAATACGAACGATAAAATTGTATATTCTCATCTTCACAGTAATGTTTAATCTTATCAATAACATCATATGTATCAGGAAATTCCATTCCTGTATCACCAAACAGGACTTTAAATGCGTTATGGGGTAATGCTCTCTGTACTAAATCCAATGCTACTACGCTGTCTTTTCCTCCACTAAAAGCTACATAAAATACATCCACTTTGTTTTTATATTCTCTATAAGTGTTATATATCTTTTTGATGGTTTCCTTTACAAAAGGTTCCATAAATTCTCTGTTTTTTTCTACCATCAAAGGAATGTCCACAAACCGTAACGGTAAATTGTCAGGTTCAGGGTCTTCTACAAACAAAAGTTCAGGAGCTGTATATAACGAACCCCCTTTTGTTTTTGCTACCAGTCTTCCACGATAAATATAGTTGTTTGCTTCTGCCCACATATATGGGTAAGCGTCATTTTTCTCGTAATTCCAGTATTTATCAAACCCTAAAATATCCAATTCCTGATAGTAAACGGGGCGTGGTTCTTTACTGAACAGCAATGGTGTGCTGTTCAGTAAATATCCCCCTGTCTGTGTGTCCCACTCATATGAATACATGGTTTTATATTCCCTTTCCGTTTCTTTGTGCTTTCGCCCGAATAAGCACCTTTTCAATATTTGCATATGAACGCCTTGCCAGATAACCTTCTTTAACAAGGTAGTCTAAAGCGGAATTTTTTTCCAAAGCTATATCACTTTCTGAAAGAATATCGGTTACCAATTCATCAAAGTCTTTATATCTTGCTTGCTTTCTCACGATAGCTCCCACAACACAATTTCGGTTGTAACCGTTGTGCATTAACTCAAATTTTTTGCTGAAATATGCCACATAACATTCCAAAAGATAATTATTCCAAGAATATTCACTATAAGGAAATTCCCAGAAATCTGTAATCGTGCCAACAGCCATGTAATTTCCACGACAAAACTTTTCCAATAGGGAATCTATTTCTTCTGTCTGAAATCTCGCAAGGTTTTTGGCAATAAATTCATTTTCACTGATACGCAAGGCATTTTCATACAAGGAATCCCAATAGACAATCGTTCCCATTTCTTCCGCAAAAGTGAGAACTTCATCAAGCGTAAAGTGTTCTCTGCGTTGAGCAAAATCCGCAAACACATCAGACATAGACAAAGTGTCATTTAAAGAACTGATAATATTTCCTTTGAAATAATAACGATGTCCTAACTTATATTTCAACGCATCACGCCAGCCAATGTCACTGAAAACGGCATATTCTTCGTACACATCTGTATATTTGGTACGGATTGCTTCCAATAATTCTTTTCCGCTGATATACCCGTGCTGACTGATTTCTGTTTCTATCAGATAAGCTATGTTGTTGAGTTCGTTATCTGTCAGCGATAACGAATTTGCATGGAAATATTCTCCTTTGGCATTTCTGACAAACTGTGGATTTGAACCAAGTATGAATATTACCTTGTCTTTAGGAATGTGAAATAATTGACTGCATAACTCATCTATTTTCACAACAGTATGACTTTCAATTAAATATTGCCTTACTTCGTCAAACGGACTTAACGCAACACTGCCCTTTTTTATGATTTGACTTCTGCCCGTACAGTACTCTCCTGTATTAACGGCGGTCAGATAGGCTTTCAGCATATCGGCATTGTAAATATAATACCCTAAAAATTCATCTGAAAATTCTTTGAATAGTGCTTCATAATGCACTGATGTCTTTCCTGACGAAAAGGCTTTTCGGATAAAAGCCATCAGTTTTTCTTTTATCTCTTCACTTATCATCACATCAGGCACAAATAATTTTTCTTCATAAACAATCCCACAATGCCTGATATTATCTTCCAGCTCACTATCCTGAATGTCAAGCTCTTTTCCGTAAATCTCTTTATAATATCGTCTGAATTTTCTCTTATCCAGTCCCGAACCTAAACGAAATCCCTTTGCGAATTTTTGTTTTAATACCTCTTTATAAGGAATTATAGCAACATTTTCTTTTTTTATTTCTGTATCATCTGATTTTATGTCATTGATAGTTGGTTGTACATATACCGTATTTTGTCGGCTATTATTATCCACTGATGGCTGATTTTCTGTTACAGTTTTTCTACGATAAGTAATCGTAAGATTTTCGTAATCTACATAGCACAAGTCCAACAGCCTTTTTATCCGTCTGACAATATTTTCTGCACTTAAATTTGTTTCGGCAAATACATTGTTGAAAATTTCCATAGGTCTGCGTAGAATGGAAACATAATCTCGGTCACAAAAATCTATCGTATCCCCTCTGGTAATAGATGTTCCTTTTAATCCCTCAATTACCTGTGGATAGTCTTCATACAAACACTTCAAAACGCCAACATACAAACTATTCCATACATCATACAAATGCACTTCTCCAAAATAATCAAAACTTATCGGTTTTGTAAAAGTATAATCTGCTGTCTGAGTAAAATCGACTTTAGCAACAATTACACTTTCTGTATTGTCTGCTATTGGTATTTGAGGTTTAACTGTTTCAGATAGAGTTTCTTCTTTCTTTGGCAATAACTTTGTAATTTCAGGTAGTTGTGTGACCTCTGCCACAGATAAATGCTCTGATGTTTCGGGAATTTCTGTAATTTCAGGCTCCGTGTTTTCGGTTACAGTTACTTCTTCTTTTAACGGTATCCGCTCTTTAACAGCACTTTCCGAATATTCTCTTGCAAACTGATAATAATAACGGATTGCTTCACTCATTACACGGACTTTTCTTTTGTGGTTAATCTGGAAGACTTTATTTTCCTCTACTGTTCGGACTACTTTCTTGATAACAGCTAAGTCGATAACTTTGAACAGTTGTTTCCTTAAAATTCCTCTTTTAAGGCAAAAGGTTTCTATTTCGGGATACAACAAATAAAAATCTGAAAGTTTTTGCGGACTGACTTTCTTTGATAACCATTCCACATACAATTTTTCAAATGTCGTTTCTTGTTCTCCCAACGATTTCGCCTCCCTTAAAAGATTTTCGTACTCTGTTCTGTTGTTTTTGTATAGGTCGATAACTTTGACAAATAATTTTGAAAAATGCTTTAATCCTTTTTCGCCATTTGTCAAAATATAACGCATTTCTTCCATTCGCATACTTATTCCGTTTATATTTCTGAAAGTATCGTCAATTTCTATTCCTTTAGCTATTGCCCTTTGCCTTAAAGTTGCTGATACTTCCTCCACTGCCTGCTTTCTTGGGTAACCTTCGTTCAATACTTTTAACAGAGCATTAAGCAAAATTAAGGCTTCATCTTGCTCCCATAGAATCCGCAATGCCATGTGTTATCCTCTTCTTTTCTCTCTTTTCGACCTATAACAACCAAGTTGTTATAACATATCCCATCGTATTATAGTGAATTTTGGTAACTTTGTCAATATATTTGCTACTGGATTTATGAATATTAACTAAGTTCTCGAAATCTTACAAATCTGTTTTTTTTAAATTGTTTATTATTCACATAAAATAACTTCATCTTTGCGATTGAAAATCTTTGGCGAACAAAAAAAGAAAAATGCAGAGCTTTCTCACTCTGCATTGGATAGAAATATTCAGTTTTTTTGATGCAAGTAAATAAGAAAATGCCATTATCCTGATATGGCTAAGTGATTCGGGAGAAATACCGAGATATGTTACGATGTACTGTTGCTTGACCGTTTGACATATTTCGAAAAACATTTCCAACTGTGCGGTTGAAAATCCAATAGTTACTGTCAAAATTTGCTTACGCAAATTTTGGATTTTTATGGGGAGTTTAAGGGCTTCGCCCTTAAAAATCCCACAAGGGGCTGCCGCCCCTTGACCCTGCCCACTTTTTGAAAAAAGTGGACAAAACTTTTAATTGTCACCGCTTAAAGTAAGTGTATCTTAAGTTGATGGCATTGTCCTTACCTCCACTGATGCGGCAACACTTTCTTTTCCATATACGGAAAATTCTTGTCAAATTCATCTACCGCTACAACATAATTCTCATCATGTACATCGCAATCAAAAATATCAGATTCATAGAACTTCCCTGTCACGCCTTTTAATGCGTTTTTCTGAAGCTCATATCCCATAAATGCGTCAAAATTTGAACCGTCTGGCATTGTTATACCGAAAGTATCAGCTGTCTTAAAGCCGAACTTAGGATAATATTCAGTAACACCGCAAATAAAAATTGCCTTGTATCCCTTCTCGGTCGCCAAGCTCATAGACTCCAACAACAGCTTTTTGCCGATACCCATTTTCTGATAATCAGGAACAACGCATAAAGGACCGAAAGTCAATATTTCTATACTGCTGTTGTCGGTTTCGATTCTGGCTTTTGAGTACAGAATAGCACCTACTATTTTTTCATCAGCCAATGCAACAAGTGAAAGCTCAGGTATATAGCAGGGTTCATTCCAAAGCCTGTGTACCAGATAATGCTCATCACAACCGGGCATATACAAATTCCAGAAAGCTCTTTTTACCACCAGTTCTATATCATAATGGTCTTTTTCGGTAATATTTCTCACAGTAATATTCATATTAATACACCTCTTTCTTCTTTTTTCTTTCATTTATCGTAACAGTCCTGAAAAACTTTTCTTTCTGTCTGCGGTATTCGGCAGAGTCACCGCCGTATTTTGCTTCCGTTTTTATTTTTCTGTAGCTTTCAAAACGTCTTTCATCAAGCTCACCGCTTCGGATAGCTTCACGCACAGCACAGCCGGGTTCATTTTCGTGTCTGCAGTCACGGAATTTACAGCAACCTGCGAGAGCTTCAATATCCGGAAAGGCTTCGTTCAGACCTGCACTTATATCCCACATTCCAAGCTCACGCATACCGGGAGTGTCGATAATCATAACTCCGTTTTTCAGCATAATAAGCTGACGGTGAGTAGTCGTATGTCTGCCCTTGCTGTCATCTTCTCTGATTCCGTTTACGTCCATTATATTCTCCCCCGCAAGTGCATTGACAAGGCTTGATTTTCCTACACCCGATGAACCAAGGAAAACAAGTGTTTTACCCTTTTGCAGATAGGGCGACAGCTCGTCCATTCCATATCCGGTTTTTGCACTGACGATGCAGAGCTTAACACCCTCCGCAGCGTTGCTTGCTTCAATAATATAAGGCAGATAATCGTCTGTCAGATCAGCCTTTGTTAGTACGATGACAGGCTCAGCTTTTGACTGACGTGCGGCGGTAATGTATCTCTCCAGACGCTTCGGGTTGAAGTCGTGATTCATCGACTGCATTATGAACACATAATCAAAGTTTGCCGCAATCGCCTGCTCACCTCTCCCCTTATCGGGATCACGCCGTGAAAAGTAAGTTCTACGCTTTAGTGTTTTAATTATGAGGCTGTCACCGCCGCTGTTGTGTTCGATAAGTACGAAGTCGCCCACCGTCGGAAAACTCTCGCCATTATGATAGTATTCCTTACCTTTCAGCACCGCATAGCTTTCGCCATAGTCGGACACAATTCCGAAACGTCCTTTGTGAACAGCAGTAACACGTGCAGGAGTTCCGCTGATACTTTCTGTGCCTATATAAAAATCAAATCCGTAATCATTAATATTCAATGTTTTTTCCTCCGATTTCAGTTATTTTTGTTTTATCGGTCACTATTCCGATGCTAACTGAAATTGGGTGCAAAAATGCCGCAGAAAGCAACCCTCAAGGGATCTCTGCGGCTGAAAAAGCATATAAAAAGCACACCCTTTCCGAGTGTGCTGAAATTAACAGTCAATGATCACGAAAGGTTCCTTAAAACGGCACAACAACAGAAGGGACACTGTCCCCTGAACTGACATCTGTGCCAATATTCAGTTAGCCGAAAAATACCTCTTTAACAATCATATTCGTACTCCTTTCGTGTTTGCCAAAATTTTTCATACAGGCAAACCTCTATCAATTGGCAGTATATCATTTTATTTTTGATTTGTCAATATGGTTTTTAAGTCGTCCGTACCTAATGCCCCACGTTTTCCATAACAGTATTACCGACATTGTGATTTTTTTAATCCTTTTATCATTTCATAAGCGGCTGAACCGAGTACAACCAGCGATGCAAGAATTATCGCTGTAGTTATCAGTATTTTTTCAATATTTTTTTCATAGAAATCCTCCTCTGTCTGATGCTATGAAAACTATAACACAGAGTTCCGAAAGTTTCCACCAATCAGACTTGTCAGAATAATCTAATTTATGTAATGTCTGGTTGCGTAATTATTATATTATTTGAGCTTGCGTAGTTTTGCCGTATCAGCAATAACAATAAGACGCATTGTCTTATTGAGAGGATTTTCAGGGTCAACCTTAACGCTGACTTTTCCGTTTTCAATAATGGCAACAATATTTATGGAATATTTTTTTCTGAGATTCAGTTCAAGCAGACTTTTGTTTTCCCATTCGGGTTTTACCGCAAGTTCCACCATAGAAACATCAGGAGATATTTCGAGAATATCCACCAATCCTGAACTCAGCAGATTTTTTGCCAGTCTTGTTCCCGACTCCCATTCTGGAAATATAACTTTGTCAGCACCTATCTTGCCGAGTATTTTACAATTCATTTCGCTGGAACATTTCGATATGACTGTTTTTACTCCCATTTCCTTGCAAAGCATTGTAGCCATAACGCTTGCCTCAAGATTTGATGCCATAGAAATTATTGCAACATCTATATTGGAGATACCAAGCTGTTTCAGCACTTCAGGGTCAGTTACATCTGCACACTTACAAAAAGGAATTTCGGTGATTGCTTCATTGATTTTTTCTTCATCAATATCCACCGCAAGAACCTCAGCACCGTTGCTTACAAGTTCCTTTGCTACTGCACGACCATATCTTCCAAGTCCGAACACAGCGTATGTCTTACCGTTCACCACTTTGTTTTCCTCCTTATTTTCCGATAAATTATCCGATACTGATTTCCTCTACAGGGTCTTTTATGATATTGCTTTTATTTTTCTTTGCATTAAAGGCAATAAGCAGGGAAATAGGCCCTACTCTGCCAAGATACATAGTGATAATGATTATGATTTTTCCCCAGCTATTAAGCGAAGACGTAAGATTTCTTGTAAGTCCGACAGTTGCCGTAGCACTTACCGTTTCATAGGCAATATCCATAATATCGGCATTGGTAACAACCGAAAGCAATATCGTTGAAATAAACATTATCATAAACGAAACAGTAACAACAGCCACAGCTTTGCTTATTGCCTGTCTGGATATTCTTCTTTTAAATAAAGAAAGTTCCTGCTTGTTCCTAATAGCGGCTAATGCGGAAGACATCAGAACAGCCATTGTCACAGTCTTTACACCTCCGGCAGTTCCCACAGGAGAACCACCTATAAACATCAGAAACAGCGAAAATACGGCTGACGGATTTGTCAGATACTGCTGCGGTACAGAGGCAAATCCAGCGGTTCTTGTTGTCATAGACTGAAAAAATGATACCTGCATTTTTTCCAGAAATGACAAATTTCCAATTGTCAGCGGATTGTGATATTCAAACGCAAAAAATCCTGCTGTTCCCCAGATAAGCAATATAGTTGTTGTTGTCAGAGCAAGTTTACTGTGAAGTGACAGCATAGAAAAACAACGGAATTTCTTTTCGGGAAAATACCGTGCTATCCTTATAACGTCCCACCAGACAATATAGCCTATTCCTCCCAGAATAACCATCAGGCTTGTAACAAAGTTGACCATCGGATTCAATACATACGGACATAAACTGTCTTCTGATATAATATCTATGCCTGCATTACAAAATGCCGAAACTGCATTGAATACCGATATCCATATTCCTTTTAAACCGTATTCGGGTACAAACACTGTCATATATAACAACGCTCCCGAACCTTCAACAATAAAAGTACCTGCAAGTACTTTTTTTAGAAACCGTACTATTCCTGATAAAGAACTCAGATTAAACGCATCCTGAAGCAGTATCCTGTCTTTCAGTCCGAAACGGCGGTTAAAGCTGATAAGAATACCTGACATAATAGCAACTATTCCCAGACCGCCTATCTGTATCATAATAAGAATGATTATCTGCCCGAAAACACTCCAAGTACTGAATGTCGGAAGGGTGACAAGTCCTGTTACACATATTGATGTTGTTGCTGTAAAAAGAGCATCTATGTATGGTACTGATTTTCCGTCAGATGTGCTTATCGGCAATGAAAGAAGCAGACTTCCGATGAATACAGCTATAAGAAAACTCAGCATAATTATATGTGTAGTAGAAATATCGAATTTTACCTTTTTCAAATTCATTCCCCCTTTATATTCCTTATCTGTGAATAATTTTATTTTCACGTGACATACTCCCGCCGCCTACGCTTCGCTTAGAGGCGGGGGCTTCTCGTTCAAGTACAGCAACCTGTACAGTATCAGCGAGCTAACCCCGTGTGTCCCACGGTTTTATTTTTTATGCCAACATTATTCGCATACCTTCATTTCACAGGAGTATTATTCAGCTTTTTCTGCGTTTGTAGGCTTTGTTCATCTTGTTCTCACCTCTTTATCTCAAACATAGCATAAACAAAGCCGTAAGTCAAGGAAAAAGTCAGCCTTACGGCTGACGGGCAATTCATCCCACCGCCTTAGAGGCGGGGGACTTCTTGCCCATTTAGGTTAAAGTATCTCACTTTTAAAATTTTCCTTTTTAACAACTGTTTCGCTCATAGAAAACACCCTTTCATAAAGTATATGCCAAGTATATCAGAAATACAAGTTATGTTCTGCAACATAGTCACACAAGAATAAATAATTTTTTTCTATATACTGTCAGCTTGCCATACTGTGTACATTATGGTAAAATAAACCACGTAACGAAAGGGGTGATAATCGGAAAAAAACATCTGTTAAAAAGGCTTGAAGTGCAAAATATCCGTTTATATTTATAAGGAGAAAAAAATATGATAATCAATTCAGGAAAAAATATATTAAAAACAGGTTGTATTATTCTGGCAGGCTGTATTGTCTTATCTGCGTCAGGGTGTTCACAGATTGCCAAAATCGTAAACAAAAGCAGTTCGGACGACAAAAAGCTTGAAGACATTATGGAAAACAAAAAATGCGGTGATAATGCCGAATATACTCTGGACAGCAGCGGCACACTCACAGTAAGCGGCAGCGGAGAAATATATGATGCTGACGATTATCTTCACGGCTGGGCATTTCACAAGGACGAAATAAAAAAGATAGTCATTGAAAGCGGTATAACATCTGTCGGTGACGGTGCTTTCGGTGACTGTAATGTTGAGGAACTTGTCCTTCCCGATACTGTAACACATATAGGCGATTTTGCTTTCACAGGCTGCGACCGTCTTAAAAGTGCCGACATACCCAAAGCCGTAAAGTATATCGGAGTGGAATGCTTTATGAACTGCGAAACTCTGGAAAGCGTCAATATTCAGGGCAGTATAGAAAGAATACCTTCGGGAGCTTTCAAGAACTGCCTGAAAATCAAAAGCGTAAAAATTCCAGATACGGTAAAAAGCATAGGTGCAAATGCGTTTTTCTCGTGCTATGAGCTTTCGGAACTGAATGTTCCCCCGAAGCTCGAAAAAATAGAAGAAAGTGCTTTCTATTACTGTACAAGCCTGAAAACCTTTGACCTGCCCGATACTGTCTTTGAACTCGGTGAGATGGTATTCAACAGTTGTAAGTCACTCAAAAGAATAAACATTCCATCAAAGGTACAATCTCTCGGAACATCTGCATTTATAGGCTGTCTTGCTCTCGAAAGCGTAAAACTTGAAGAAGGGCTTAAATCAATAGGTGACGGTGCTTTTTCAAGCTGTACGGCTGTAAAGGAAATAATTACTGTTCCGTCAAGTGTGACTGTTATTGAAAGCGGTGCTTTCGGAAAATGGACGGCAGAACAGACTATCATAGTAAAAGGAAAAAGCTCTGCTCCGTCAGAATGGGCTTCCGAATGGAGCGGTAACGCTAAAGTTATATGGAACTGAAAATTTTCCAAATGATTTTCTGATTGTATAGCTATGACAATTAAAAGTTTTGTCCACTTTTTCAAAAGTGGTGGGGTCAAGGGGCAAAGCCCCTTGCAGGATTTTTAAGGGCAACGCCCTTAAACTCATCAAACATATAATCGGCATACATTAGTATGCCGATTTTTATATAATTATTTATATAATTTTTTATATTAAAAATTATATAAACATCATAACCGAACAAAGCAGAAATCAATCAATTATTTTTACTTTTTCATATATTATATAACTATTTATATAACTTTTTATATTGATAATTATATAAGTAATTATATTATTGTTTATTCACAGCCGACTGACTTTTTTCAGGCTCTATTATATTCCCTGATTATTTCCACATCATACACGGTATATCTTAATAACGTCCATAAATGCCCTTAAATGCCCCTTACAGACGTTTTTTATGCTCAGGAATATAATTCCATACCCGAATTAAAAATCGCCTTAAAACGCATTTTAAAGCCTTTTCTGCACTGCTTTCATTTTCAGCCGTATTTCGGATAATGTTTTCCCTAATTCTTTCCATCTCATACACGGCATACCTTAATCACGTTCATAACTGCCCTTAAACGCCCCTTACAGACGTTTTTTATGCTTGGGAATATAATTTCATACCTAGACTTAAAATCGCCTTAAAACGCATTTTAAAGCCTTTTCTGAATGTCTGCATTTTTTTATATCAAAGACGCTCCCTGTCTTTACCGTCAAGAAACAAATTCAGACCGTCAGACACAGCCGAAATGTTGTTGTCTGAAATTTTCCTGTCCGTAAAGTCATATTTTGCCTCGGCAAAGTAATTGAACATAGCGTAGAAATTAAATGCTGTCTTCTCTCCTGCCCTGCCGTTGCGGTTTTTCAGAATAACCGCTTCAACTTCTCTGGGATTTTTACTCTTTGCCTGTTCCGTGTCAAAGTTCCTGCTGCCTATGCCTTTGAGCTGCAAGCCGATAAGAACATCTGTCGAGTACTCAATAGCACCGCTTTCCTTGAAAGCCTGCATTGAAACCTTTACGCTGTAGTTTTCACGGTTGAATGAGCTTATCACGATAACGGGAATTTTATAATCCCTTGACAGTCGTTTCAGAGTAAGCACGGCATTGTCCGTGTTCTGCTTGTCCGTCCACCTTTCGTTCTTCGGGGAAAGTATCTGGAGATAGTCTACAATCACCACAGGCGGTCTGTGTCCGCTTTCCGTATGCTCCCTGACCTGCTCTGCTATGACTTCTGCCGTGACATCGCCCATACCCTCCCTGATGAAGATATTTTCTGCTATTCTGCCATAGTCACGCACAGCGTCCCTGATAAGCTTCTTTTCCTCCTGACAGTATGAGCTGTACCGCTTGTATGTCATAATTCCCCTTGTAGTCTTTGCGTGCTGAATACTTCCGCCTTTTTCAAGCACTCTCTGCATCGTGTTACGGCTTATGCTTTTGGCAATCAGCTCATTTTTTGACATCTCAAGCGAAAAAATAAGAACCTCATACCCCTGTGCGGCAATCTGGTCTGCAATCTGCATTGCAAATGTCGTTTTTCCCAGAGAGGATATTGCACCGATACCGTACAGCCCCTCATACAGACCGCCGTCAAGAATATCGTCAAGTTCCCTGAAGCCTGTCGGAATTACTTCCGTGTTGACATTTCCCGATATTCCGTCAACGAAATCGCTCAGAAAAACCTTTGCCGAAAACTGACTGTCATAATTCACTTTCCTGTTCATCACGTCCCTGTGAATATATTCATCAACAATTCTGTCAATGTTTTCTATGCCGTATATTACCGAATGTCTGAAAACTTCGGGATTATCCATAAGTGCTTCGTTAGGGTCTTTACGGTCGCCGCAGGGATTGTAGACACAGCAGGATATATTCCGAATGCCAAAACCTTCCATAAGAGCATTCTGTGCCTTCTCCCCCGCACTGTCGTTGTCAAGCGATACTATGAACTTCGGCTTGTGTTCCGATTTGTCAACGACATCGAAAAGGCGGTTTATATTGCTGACGCTTCCCAGACCGACAGCACTGTCATAGCCTGCAACGTCAATAATGCTGAGTGCATCTATCTCGCCTTCGACTATGTACACGACATCTCCGCTTTCAATAGCCTTTTCGTTGAAAATATGCACCCTGCCTACCTTTGATTTTACATATCTCCTCTGATTTTCGGGAATATCGTCATAATTCCTTGTATCTCTTGCAAGATAAGAGCTTTCGGAAGTGGGAATTATAAGTCTTGGCGTAAAAGGCGAGTAAGGATTTTTCGGGTGCTGCCATTCCCTGACGTATCCGACCCTGAAATGATTGAGTGTCGGGAGAGATATTCCTCTGTGGTAATCCGTTTCGCCTATATGTTCGTTTGCACCGTAAAAGAAAGGTGTATAGTTTTCCTCCTGCTCGTTCTGTGATTTTATTTCAGGATTTTCTTTCGGAAAATCCTTTTTTATTTTTTCGGTTGAAAAATCAATTTCCAGATGATATTTTTCGGCTAAGTGCTGAACTACCGAATTTCTAGGAATATTTTCCGTTTTTTCCGCAAGGTCAAAGATATCGCCGTGCTGATGACAGGCAAAGCAGTAATAATTATCACGGTATACGGTAAATGCTCCCGTGGCATTAGAACCTGTTCCGCTTCCGCAGAATATACAGACATACTGGTTTTTACCTTTGGACTTTTCCAGATGTTCTTCTGCATACTCGGGGAGATGTTTTTTTATTTCTTCTGTGGTTTTCTGAAAATTCATTTATTTTTATGTCAATTCCTTTCGTTAAAATTCATAGTATGTATAAACCGACTTCCCTCAGCGTAAGATACGGGTAGGGGAGAGGTATTCCTTTTTTTCTTTTTTCGGTTCAGAAAATAGAGCAACGCCGTCCCCTTGTCAAGTGGGGACGGCTTGCCGTTAAAGAGTCTTAAAGACTCTTATATAATTTTCGACCCCCGAAAAAGCTAGTCTGTATGCGGCTTTTTCGGAAGGGGCTTGGACAAAAAATCGCACCTTTTGGACAAAAAATCGCAAGTGAGTGGACAAAAAATCGCAAGTGAGCGGACAAAAAATCGCAAGTGAGCGGACAAAAAATCGCAAGTGAGCGACTTGCGATTTTTTGTCCTCTGCCTTTTTTCATAGCTAGCCGTTTATTATGACATATGCAGATTTTGGTAAAATATGGCGAATTTTTATTAAGTTTTTCAGTAGATTTATGGTAAATTGTTGGCAAAAATTTTAGCATTTTATGGCAGATTTTCCACCGAAAAACCTCTCAGCTTATTTTTATATTTATCTCACGGCTGTTCAGTTTGTAGTCGTTTATCCAGCCGATATTCTTGTAATGTGTGAGTATCCTTTCAATTTTTTCGGGAAGTCTTTGTTTCTGCTTGTATGTACGGACTTCACATTTCTGGTATATGGTTTCCAGCAGTATGGTCTTTGGGACACTCGGATTGTTTCTCATTTTGGATATTCTTGTGAGAAGATAGTCCGAAAGCAGGAGATTGTCTTCGGTTTTGCTTATGGGACTGTCAAGAACATTCACGGGCAGTCTTGTTACCTGCTTTCTGTCTTCCGCAAATGAGAAAAGTTTCGGCGTTTCGATAATCCTGATAGCGTCCTCAACTATCTGACCTCTTGCAGAGGCGGTACATATTTCGGTAGAAAGCAGGGGAAAGGTAGCCCTGAATTTGTCATACTTGGGATAGAGTTCGTTTTCTGCGGTTGTATCAATGCTTACTCTTGCACGGCTTATGGTTTCCACGCTTTCGAGTATTTTCTCTTTCAGTTTTGCATTCGGTCGTCCCGAATTGCCCATAGCCTTGTATATCTGTTCTGCCGTGATTACATCGTGACCCTGTTCCTTGAGGTTTGCACAGGCATTCCAGACCCATTTGTCGTATACTGTCAGCTCACGGCTTATGTTTATATTTACTCCGTTCAGGGCTGTAAAGTCGAGCAGAAGAAGGATATTTGCCTGTTTTCCGTCGTTGCTGTCCCTGGTGCTTTCTGCTTTCAGTCCTTTTACCGTACCTACGGGAAATCCGTACCATAGTGTGGAGTTTACTTTATCCAGCGGAAATATGATATTATCAAGCTTTTTTGTATCCACCTTCGGGAGAGCATTCTTTTTTTCTTCTTCTTCAAATATACGTACTTTGTCGAAGCCCTCGGGTGCCTTATAGTGCTTTCCTGCCTTTTTTCTGATGAGATTTTCTATTTCCTCAAGCGGAAAGCCGTAATAACGGAATGCCGATACCTGTGAGTGCAGAACCTGTGTAAGATAAAAGCAGAACCTTTTGTAATTGTCCGTATTGTTTCTTTCGTTGTCCAAATCTCTCAGACTGAAATAATCGATTATTTCAGGAAAGACAGGTTCTTCGCCGAAAATATCCTTCTGAAATTCCGCAGGAGTTATGGCATCGAGAATTTCAGCCACATCTCTTGTTATTGCGTCTTTATCGCCGTTAAAAGAAAGAATATATCTCTTTTTTGCCTTGTCTTCTATCTGAAGAATATCCAGCATACATTTCTTGGCATATTTGCTGACTGTCTGTGTATCGTAATTGTTCTTATTGAAAGGGTATATCTTTTCAATAAATTCATATATTATTTTGTTTTTCTTTTCTATTTCTTCAGGTGTCTGAAACGGCATTATTTTATTGACCAACATTTTTTACCCCGATAATTTCCCTGAATTACTCGTCAAGCAGTTTTTCATACTGGAGTACATAGTCTGCTATCAGAAGATTTAATATCTTGTTGCTGCTTATTCCCCTGCGTTCGTTTATAGCCTTGAACTTAGTGTATCTTTCGGCATCTACATAAGCCGAAATCATCTTGTTTTTATCGTGGTTGCTTTTGAAACTGCTTACGGCTGTCCTGCTTTCCTGAGCTATGGAAGCCTGAGTGCCGAGCATATCCTTTAATTTTGCCATTGTAAGCTCTCCTTTATATAACTTTTTATATAGAATATTATATAAACAATTAAATTATATAAACAGTTATATTATTATATAACTGTTTATATAAAATTATTTTATGGTTTCAGCTATTCTTATATACTCCTGTGCCACTTCCGAACGCTTGTTGGAAATGACAACAGGCAGTCCCTGATAGACGGTTCTGGGGGTATCGGCGGATTTTTTAATCGTTCCTATGAACGGCACTCCCTGTTCGTGCAGAAGCTCCCATACATCTTTCTGGTCATTTACCTTTTTTTCGTATATGGTCGCAATTATGCCCATTACCGATACGGAGGGATTAAGGTCAGGGTCGTTCTTTATTTCCCTTATGGTGCTGAGCAGAGCTTTAAGTCCCTTATATGCGAGGAAGTCCGTCTTGCAGGGGATAATTATTTCATCAGCCGCAACAAGTGCGTTTATTGTGAGTATGGAAAGCTGTGGGGGACAGTCTATGAAACAGTAGTCGAAGTAGGGCGACAGTTTTTCAAGTGACCTTTTGAGTTTCTTTTCTCTTGCAGGTTTCGAGATAAGCCTCATTTCAGTTTCGGCGAGGTCTATATCTGACGGGATTATATACAGGTTATCCATATTGAGGCTGTCTACCGTGTATGCACATTCGAGCGGGTCTTTGCCGTCGAGCAGTCCGCATATATTCATACCCATATAGTCCTTTTCCATACCGCAGGAAATTGTAAGGGAAGCCTGTGGGTCGAGGTCTGCCATAAGAACCTTTTTTCCCTGCATAGCTTTTGCGGCGGCTATATTGTATGTGGAGGTTGTTTTGGCAACACCGCCTTTTTGATTGGTAAACGTTATTATCTTCATTTGTATAACTCCTTATATAATTATTCATATTTATAATTATATAAATAATTATATAAAAAGTCAATATATGTGCTGCATACTGCAGATGCTGAGGGTAGTAGATTTCGCCCTCGATATAGGTATAGTTAGGCGACCTTCTTGCAAAATCGTGAGTTATCGGAATTGTCACATTGTTATCCGAGCCTGCACCCATATTCTTTGTACCCATCTGCACTTCAAATACATCTCTGTTGGCAACTCCCAAAGTTTCAAGCTTAAGACCTGAGTTGACATCATCAGCATTAATCTTGTGACTTAGTTTCAGTTCGTTTGAATCCGATGGGGTTCGTGTGTTGGGAATACTTATGGTATAGGTGTTTATGTTGCCTGATGTATCGGCTGTAAGATAGCCTTCGTGTTCTGCACTGTTTATAGTTACAGAGCCGTCAGCCGATACAGTAAAGACAATATCCTTGTCAAGTGCATCATAGCCTGAGGGCGGTTCTTTTTCTGTAAGATAATATTTGCCTTCAGGGAGAGTTCTGTCTATTTTAGGAATAACTCCGTTTGTATCAGATACAAGCTCTTCATATCCGACAGCAGGCTTTATATCTTTAAGTTCACCGCCGACACCCTTTACGCTTCTGTAAAGAGCAAACTTTGCTCCGCTCACAGGCAGGTTTGTTACACTGTCTGTCTTTTTGGCTTTGAGTGAGAACTGCTTGTTGAACACATCAATATAGGCTACAAGCTCATCTCCCAGAACAGAGCTTTTATATCCGTCCTCCCACATTGTTTCGTTTCCGTATACAGCAGCGTCAACGGAGCGTATATTATTGGGGTCATCTCTGAAAAGGAAGAATGTTGTAGTATTCGGAACAGCTATATAACTCTGAGGAGCTCCGATTTGCGTCAGGGTGTATTCCTCAACCGTTGCATCGGGGTCTGAGGTTGCATTTGACAAAAAGTCATAAAGAACCGTTATTCTTCCGAAAGAATTTGAAGTGAACCTGCCCAGAGTTGTGGTTGTGGTGGTAGTTGAAATAACGTTGCCTTCATCGTCCTCAGTTCTCTCGATGTCTTTACGTTTGAGTACAAATTCACCGCCTGCAAGCGGTTTACGGGTCTGCATATCATACAGGGAAATTACAAGTCCGCCTGAACGTCTGTTTTCAATCTTATCCGAACGGATATTTCCATCAGACGCAGCTCCCGAAGCAGTAGTTGAAGATGTACCCTGTTCATATCTTACAACATAGGAAAGATTTTCGGGAACATTTGTTCTTGTTGGCGTAGCTTCTATAACAGTAGGGTTACCGTCAATAATTCTCTTGACAGTTCCATAGCTTGTAACAAGACCGTTGCTGTCGGTGACAATATCACCTGTCAGTTCAACCTCCTGTATGCTATAGTCTGAAATATTTTTTCCTGTTTCCAGTGAATCAAAGAAATAACGTACATATGTGTTGGGGTCATCTATTTTCTTTATGGTGTTCGGAACAGGTGTGAGAGCGTCATCTATAAACACGGCTGTATATATTGCAGCGTGAGATTTTGTAAAGTCGCTGTCTGACCATGTTTTATTGGCTTCCAGCCCGAAGCCACGCTTGTTACTGACGGTCATATCGGGCGTATCCTGCTCTTTTATCCAGCCTGTACTATTATCTGTACCATCAACTTCATAAGAATTATTCTCGCACACATAGTCAACAAGACTGTAGCCCAGCGGAATTTCATTTTCTCCTTCCTCGACCCTGAACTTCATTCCTACAGGAAGATAAGGTACTTCTACTGTATATCTTGCAGGTATTTTGGAAATTGCTCCGTTCATAGAGGTTTCAAACGTAATTGTATCAAGCACCTCTTCTGACAGACTGCTTACGTCTGTTATATTGGTAGCTGCAAAACACTGATTGCTTACGTCCCATCTGCAATAATATCCTTCGGCATTTTTTACGTAATATTTATACATATTCGTAAGATTCAGATTATCGTCAGCACCGTTTGACAGATACAGACGGTAATTGAATGTTGTTTTGTCTTGTCTGTCTGCCGACATTCCGCTTTCCAGATCGTAATAAAGTTCATTTCCTGCTTCATCGTAAAGCTTTTTCTGAAAACGCAGTGTACGCAGATAATTTGGGTCTACAGTATTCTGAAATACTATTGTCGGAGATTGCCGCACGTTATATGCCTCCGATTCATATGTTTTTCTTCCTGTAGAACCTACAAGACTTCCTGCTTTTGGCTCTCCGTTGATTTTTACGATTTCGTATACATCTTTATTGACACTGCATTCGATAACCTTATAAACAACGGCAACGGCAGGAAAATGTATTTCCGCATGTTTTCCGGGGTGCAGGAAATAAACCGACTCAAATGGTGTAGTTCCGCCGTGAGGAGTATATGATGCTTCAAAGTGTACCCTCTGCGTTGAATTATCATAAGTAACCTTATCGTTTTCGTAGTTACCGTGTACATCGTTATTGCTGAGTAGTTTCCAGTCATTTTCTCCAAGAGGATTGGCTTCTGTACCTTCTCTTTCGGCATACCAAATCTGATAAGGATATTCAACCAAATCGAAATCAAGCTCATTTGTTCCCGTAGTTTCTTTTGTCAGCATAACGTCACCGGGTTTAACATAACTGAGGTTGAAACGCATATGCAGGTTTGATGCTCCCGCTCCTCTTTCCATATAGAAAATTCTCATTTTGTGTACGGAATAGTCCTTGAACATCTTCTCATATACAACCGTACCATCATCTTCAATATGGTCAACAGCAAAAAAATCTTTAAGATAATTATTTACTTCGGTGTCTGTAGCACCCGGATTTCTTCCTCTGTAGTTTTCTGCAAACAAATCACGAAGATTGGTATTGCTTGTTGTACCATTTCCTGTCTGTGCAACAACGTCACCTGTACAGAAGTTTACATTGCCTGCCAGTGCGGAGTGAATACCTCCCAAATCAAGAACCAGCTCATTGTCAACATAGAACCAGAAATCATCGTCACCTGTAAATTCAAATATAATATCGTGTCCCCATGCGTCCTTGCCGCTCGGTGTCTGTACAAAGCCTGCACTCAGTTCCATTCCGTTATAATCGGACACGCCACCTTTCGCTCATCAGACAGAATAATCAACCCATACTGCACATTAAAAGTCGGTTACTGTCAGAAAAAATATAGTATATATTAACAGTTCTGCCATTTTTAATGCGTAAATACATCGTTATTGGCAGAAACTGATTATTAAATTATTTCACCTGCCTGCTGTCTGAAAAACAGTATGTCAGGACATTATATGCTGTGCTGAACGGAATAAATCAATCACGATTAAATTATCAGTTTTCTATTATATAACCTTCCCTAGTAAAATTATGGACAGTAAATAAAAATATATAAAATGCACAGATATTTTCCCGTAAACGAAAATTAACCCTGTATATAAACTTTGAAATCAAGAAATTCACAAATAATTTAGTCACTATGACGAAATTGTTAAAATCCGATAATTTATGAAAATAAAGTCTTTATTACTATATTATCATTTATTTTCTGCTTTTTCAATAATTTTTAATATATAAATAAAATGAGCAAATAAGGAAAATTATGTTATAATGCACAAAAAAATCATTCAGGGAAGTATACCATATTTATATATAGCAATATAAATCATTAACCATACTTCACAAAATGTTAAATTATATTTTTATTGACAAAAATAATGAAATAAATATAATAAATAGTATAAAATTTATTTAATAATATTAAATAAATTTATTAAATTAAAGGAGTGTAATAAAAATGAGTAAATTTACTGATTATTTGTCAAATCTAAAATCAGGGGATTTTGTCCGTATTACCCAGTCAAACGGTCAGATTATTGACGGAACTGTTATTTCAAATGACAATGAGGATTCATTGCTGCTGCAAATAAATACTACTGTTATGATACGCTATCAGTCGGTTGACGGCATAAGTATTTCAGGCAGTGCCGAAGTTCCTGCTGTGCAAAAGAATAATGTTCCGAACTTTAATGATGTACAGAAACAGGCTGTATCCGAAACTGATAAGGCAGTTGTAAGAAAAAATTCTGCTTATTCCGTTAAGCCGTTTATTTCAAAAGATGATTTGTTATACGACAGCGAAATAACGGAAAATACGCTGAAACAGTATTTTGAAAATCTTGCCCAGTCCGACAAACAAGTATTTCAGGAAATCTTTGAAAATTTTCTGACGGCTTATAATGAAGATAATGAAGATGTTTTGTCCTTTTATGCCGCTGAAATGTTAAAGCTCAGCGAAAGCCCTTATATAGCTGATTATCCGAAAGTAAACAGGCTTGTTGCGACAGTCTGTGGGCTGGCGGCAGATTATGATAACGCCGTCAGATTACTGTATTACGCAAATAATCTCAGGGAAGCCTGCATTACTGCTTTCAATGCGGCGTATCGTCTGAATGAAGATGTACATTTTTACAGTATGGCAGGTGCTGCTGCGGTTATGTATATATCATCTCAGACCGATGAGCAGGGAATAGTTGAAACTGCTTCCTGTCTTAGAGAAGTCAGTATAAAGTGTAAGGACGTTTCGGGTATCGTATTTCTTGACGAACACTGTAAGAATGATATTCAGACCGCATATACATACGAAGTTCTTAAAAAGATATGCGATAAACTTAAAATAAGCTTTACCGATACCGAAGATGTAAAAGATATTCTGTCAGAGGCAAAAAGCAAGTACTCCGGTACATATGTTTATGATACAGTCATACAGCTTGAACAGGATAAGATGTATTATGAACAGCAGAAGAAAAGTAAGGCTGCCAAGGCGGAAAAGGCCGCCGACACTTCAGGCAGAATTACAAAGCTTAACTTTCTGAGAGAAAGCGGACAGATAACGGCTTTAAGCGGAAATGTCTATGAATTTGCATTCAACGATATTCCTGATTCCACTTTCAGACAGCAGATTTTAAAAGGTGCGAGCAGAAATAAAGAAATTTCTCTTCCCGTAACATTTGAAACAGGAACACGTTATAAAAAAGCTGTTGCTTTCAATATAAAGAAAAAAGATATTGAAGCCAAGCCTGTTTCGGTTAAAACAGATAAATCAGACAAATCCAATAAACCGTACAGTTCAAACAATCCGTATGAAACAGACCCGAACAAGCTTTTCACAAACAAGCAGTATGAAAAAGCTCTGGCTATACGCAGGCAGCAGCTTAAAAACGGAAATATTGAAGAGGGCTTTGCAGGAGCTGTAAATTGTCTTATGGCACTTTACAATCAGAACAAGGATAAACAGGAGCAGTATATTTCCGAACTGCGGAATATTACTGAATTATACGGAAATATGCTTCCTGTTACAATAAAATCATATATGGCACTTATATCGGCTTATGAAAAGCTTATGCAGTGGCAGAAAGTTATTGAAGCCGTAAACAGAATGGATAAGGAGAATGTATTTGACAGCTTACAGCAGAAATTCCATTTTCTTGTAACATATAAAGCAGGCATATATAAAAGAATGGCTGACTATGAAAAGGCTCTTGCAGAATATCTGGAGATTGAGCGTTTTATAGAAAAAAACAAGATGTATGAAAAAGTTGACAGTACCTGTGCGGAAATCTGCGAACTTTATATCACTTTGGGCAACTATGATATGGCGAAGTATTATTTCCAGAAAGCGAAACTCAGTACCAAAGCTTCCGAACTGAAACTGAAACTTGATGAATGGGAAAAAGAACAGAAATCAATAAAAATAGAACTCCCTGTTATTCCTCAGGAAGAAACCGAAGAAGAAACAAATCAGACAGATGAAAATGATGATATTCCCGATAATGCTGTTTCCGATGATACATCAGATGATATTGACGAAGAAACAGATGAAGATTATGAAATCGGAGAATACAGAGATGAGGAAGCCTTTGAAAAGCTTATATCAGGCGATAAAAATATAATTGATACCGCCCTTGCTTTCGGAAAAGAACGTTTTGACTGTACCGTTACATATCTTGCGGCTGCGGCGGAAGTAAGCCGTCTTTACGGAAATGATATGAAATCAGCATATTCCGAAATGACTGCGGCAGATATGATTGTTTCCGTCAGCGAACTGATTAACACGGCATTCGGTGCATACGGATTCAGACAGATTGCAAAAGCCGATGAGCTTATTTATCATTATCAGAACTGCTGTTTTTCAGTTCCCGAAATAAGCGATAACCTTCTTATGGCGGCAGCTCTGAGAATGTCTTTTGCCGACAGGGATATTCAGAGCTTTGAAATCGACAGGTTAATGTCGGAGATTGAAAAAATATCTTCTGAAAGCTATAAAACAGCAGTAATTTCGCTTGCAAGGCTTTTCGGTGAATTTTCGGCTCAGACAGGCTACTGTATGGATATGTTTGCAGACTATAACACAAACAGCAAATCTGTTCAGAATATTATCGCCTCGGCTGAAGAATGTCAGAGATATATTGAACAGAGAGTAAAGTCATATGAAAGTCAGGGGCAGGTGAGAAGAGCCAGAAAACTTATATTGAATGACGACAGCAGCATTATAAGTACCGGACTTCGCATTGTCTGCAATAATGAAATCAATAAGGCATCTAAGCTCAGGAAAGATATTATTGAGGAATTGTTATACAGCGATAATGTAAGCGGCGATAATATCGACACGAAAAAGCTTGATGATTTCATCGACAAAAGGTGGGACGAAGCCCGCAATATTATTATTTCCGAAAAGAGAAACGTCAGAAGACCTCACGACAATTTAAAGAGCGGAAAACGCAACAATATAATTATTATTGTAAGGAGAGCTGTAGACTGTATCTGCCGCTGGCTTAATGCGGTTGACGATGTGGCGGTAACTAAGAATGTATATTCCCTGAATATATACAAGGAAAAAAAGGACGCTGTAACATCTCAGATTAATATGATTATAAATCAGATTAAAGCAAATGCACATCAGAGCTTTGACCTTGGAAGGTTCGTTCTTTTAAGCACCGCCGAAGAACTTCTGGATAAAATAGACGGTTCATATGATTTCAACTGTAAAAAATATACCTCTTACAGTGATTTCCTGAAAACAAATCACGTTCTGCTTAACGAAAACTTTGTTCCTGAAATAAATTCCACTTTCAGCGACCTTTACGGTATGGATATTTTTTCGAGGATTAAAGCATTTGCGGAAAAAGAAACTCTTCCCGAATTTGGTGAGCGTATAAAAGAAATATTCAGCGATAACATTCACAACAGTAATTTCCGCTGTGCAGACTTAATCAGGCAGTACGGAGAATATTTCAGAATTGAAGAAATAACAGATAATCCCCTGTTCGATAATCTCAACGAATGGATTAAATCAAGCAAGAACAGAACCGCTTATTTCTATGAGGACTTCAAGAATGAACTTGAACTCGATGAAAGCTACGGAAGTATATCCGATGTATCGGGCTATAAAACATTTGTTGCGAAAAATATAGATATATGGTATGCGTATGCGGTGACAAGCTGTGATTTCGGATTTTTCAGTGACATTATGGAGGCTTACAGAAAGTCCATATCCGAAAATGCGGAGTCGAAAGCTCAGAAGCTTGCCGAACAGCTTGCGGATTTGGCTGCGGATAAAAAATATGATTTCGGAGTTTATGACGTACAGCAGATACGTGACCACATAGAGGAAAGAAACTTTGCTATTGCCGAAAATATTCTTAACTGTATAAGACGTAATGACACAAAGAATATAGCTGACTTTACGGAAGAACCCAGAAGTATTTTTGACAGCTTTATGGCAGAATATGATACCTTATACCGTGCGGTATCAGATACAAAAGTACATTTGCAGAAATCCCTCACCACATATTACGGAAAGAAAAATGTAGAAACCGTTCTCAGACGAGTAACAAACAATATGAATAAAGATGTCCGCAACGGTATCTCACTTATAAATAGCTGGCCTGTGGCATATCCTGCCGGTGTTGACAACATATCAAAGTTTGTCAGCCTGCTCGGATTTACAAACGCTGAGGTTGTAAAGGATAATTCATTCAGCAAGGAAGATATTTACCTTGTGAAAAGAAAAAAACAGACGGGCAGAGTTACTTATCCTCACCCGATACCTGCATTCGGTTCTCTTTCTGAGGAAGAGGGAATACGTGTTGTTGTACTTTACGGACGCTTTGATACTGACAGGCTTATTGATAAATTCTGCGAAATAAACACCGTTTCCAAAAATACGATAGTTCTTCTTGATTCAGTACTCGCAAAAGAGGAAAGACGACGCTTTGCAAGAAAAATCAAGGAAGAAAAAAATCTCTCAAAGTCATTTATCGTTATCGACAGAGTGCTTTTATTCTATTTTGCAAAGCATTATCAGTCAAATACAATCGGCAGAATGCTGATGGCAACAACTATGCCTTTCTCATTCAATCAGCCTTTCTGTCCCAAACCCAGTACACCGCTTCCCGGAGAGCTTTTTACAGGCAGAAAAGAAGAACTTAACCTCATAGAAAAGTATGACGGGGTAAATCTCGTATACGGCGGACGACAGCTCGGTAAAAGCTCACTGCTTAAAATGGCGGAACACAATATAGACAAAAACGCATCGGGTGACCGTGCCGTTGTTATAAATATCAAAGAGCGTGATTATACTGAAGCAGCACGCAAGGTTTCCCGTGAGCTTATTATGAATGATATTCTCCCCGAAGATGCGGAATGTGATGACTGGGATACACTGACAATGTATATAGGAAAACGTCTGAAAAATGATACTCCAAATCATATAAATTATCTTCTCATTATGCTTGATGAGGCTGATGTATTTATTGAAAGCTGCCGTGATGTAAAATATCGCCCTATTACGGCTCTGAAAGATATGCTTTCACCCAGATTTAAGTTTGTTCTTGCAGGTCTGCACAATCTTTCAAAATATGACTATGAGGCTGTATATTCCAACAACTCAGATATAGCACATCTGGAATCCCTTGTAGTCCGTCCGTTTAAGCGTCCCGAAGCAACGGAACTTCTTACAAATGCACTCGGTTATCTTGGATTTGTGTTCAGCGATCGTATTATCAACCTTATACTTGCAAAAACAAATTATTTTCCCGGTCTGATACATCTTTATGGTCAGAAGCTTCTGGCGGCTATGACAAATGATGATTATGCAGGCTACAGCGAAACTGAAACTCCTTATTACTATGTTACGGATAATCATATAAAGAAGGTTCTTGCAGACCAGTCATTCAAGGACGAGATAAAGAACAAGCTCGTTATGACGCTTGAAGTAAACGGCAAACAGGACAGTCCCTATTATATTATTGCTCTGCTTATGGCATATATTTACTATGAAGAAATGCAGTCGGACAACAAAACGGAATTTACTGTAGACGATATTATGGAAAAGGCTTCAGGTAACGGAATCGGTATTCTTCTGAAATTTACCCGTGAGCAGATAGCGGAGCTTCTGCACGAAATGTGGGATTTGAATATTCTTAGCTGTAAAGATGAACGCTATATGTTTTCTACAGACGGTTTCAGGGAGCTTCTGGGTACTAGGGAAGAGGTAAATAACGAACTTACAAAGTATATCGGAGGTAATGACATATGAGAACTGAGGATATTTGGTGGAAACGTTTGTCAAACCCAGTCAACCTGATTGAAAATATTGCGGATTCAATTCTGGAGAATAAATCCGTTGCCGTTATCTGCCGTGACGGTATACCGTGGAAGACATCTTTTCTTGATGCTGTTATGGAAGATATATCTCAGTGCAGTGCAGGTATGAGAAACAGCACTCATGATATAGGAGAAAATATAAATCCCGGAGATTTTCTGATGAAAAAATATTGCAGTAAACAGGAACAGTCCAGATATGTTCCCTCGGAAACAAAAGCAAGATTTCTTTCAAAAAGCAAGTTTTCAACTATCAACAAAAGCCGTGTATTCGTATTCCTTTACGGACAAGCCAATGAATGGGTTAATTTTATAGACGAATATTCTTCATACTTCGGTGAAGATGATGAACACGGTCTGTTTGTTCTTCTTACTTCTGACGGTAATATAAAAAGCTCTGAACATATAGATTGTTATGATTATGATAAAATGGTCAGTCAGTTTGATACCCTGCTTTTGTGTATGACAGTTTTATCGGAACAGAACTACGGCATTCTTGAAAAACAGTACATATCGGAAACAGCCGTCAGTATAGCAGACGGAAATGTTATGCTTGCAGGAAAACTCGCAGAGTGCGGAATAAATTTAGTAATAAAACCGTATGAAACAGTTGATTTTGTTTTAAGTACAGATAATTTCCCTATGGAAATGAATGAACAGAAATTAAAAGCTTCTGTCTGGAAAGCTCAGATAAAAGTACTTTTTCCTTTGCTGGAGCAGTTCCGCTATGACTTTATTTCAGAACACTACAGAGAAATCAGTGACAGTCTTTACGGTGCCTCAAATGAAGATTATAAAAACAAGAATGTCTATGACCTCGAAATAATCGACCTGTATCACATCTGCAAAAAACGCCGTATCGTTTCCGATACTGAGTTTAAATGTCTTGGCAGTTTCAGAGAAGCAAGAAATATTCTTGCTCACTGGGAGCTTGTTCCGTATAAGTCGGTAATGGATTTGTTCGGCAGGTTCTGACCTTATACCGAAAAGTTTATATGACTTTTTATATAAAATATAATATAATAAATTATATAAAAAACAAAGGCGTTGAGAAATTAATCTCAATGCCTTTGTGGTTAAAGAGTTTGTGTGAAATGTGAAATCAGGTTATTTGACAGTCACGGTACAGGTTGCAGTCTTGCCGTTGTGGGTTGTAATGGTGATTACTGCTGTACCTGCCTTTTTAGCTACCACTTTTCCGCTTGATGTTATAGTAGCAACAGCGGTTTTACTGCTTGTGTAGGTGTAAGTTGTGTAAGCATTTGAGGGTGTGAGCGTTTTCTTAAGTGTATGTGTTTCGCCGACTTTCAGACTTAACTCTGTCTTGTCGAGCTCCAACGCTGTGGGAGCTTTCTTAACCGTTACGGTACAGGTTGCAGTCTTATCGTTTGTGGTTTTAACTGTGATAGTTGCCGTACCTGCTTTTTTAGCGGTGATAACTCCGCCTGAGGTTACTGTTGCGACTGTTTCGTCACTGCTCGACCACGCACAATAGGTTGCAGAGTTTGTCGGGGTGAGGGTGGCGGTGAGAGTTTCTTTCATTCCGACAGCCAGTGTAACGGAAGTCTTGTCAAGAGCTACGCTTGTAGGAGCTTTCTTTACCGTGACAATACAAGTTGCTGTATGACCGTTGGTTGTCTTGACTGTTATAGTTGCCGTACCAACCTTTTTACCTGTAACTCTGCCCTTGTCGTTGACTACTGCAACAGTCTTGTCGCTGGAAGTCCACTGCTGATAGGTTGCAGAGTCAGAGGGGGTAAGGGTAGACTGCAAGGTATACATCTGACCTACGCCCAAAGTCATTTCGGACTTGTTAAGCGTGATATTTTCGGGAGCTTGTTTAACCACTACCGTACAGCTGTAAGTCTTGCCGTTTGCGGTAGTAACGGTTACAGTCGCTTTACCCACGGCACGACCTGTTACCTTACCTAAAGAGGTTACAGTAGCAATATCTTTTTTACTGGATTTCCATTTGAAAGTCGTTTCTGCACCTTCGGGAGTTACAATAGGTCTTAAAGTATAAGCCTGACCTACTCCAAGTACCAGAGTATGCTTGTTAAGGTCTACGCTTTCAACTGTAGGAACAAATGCAAAACCGTTTTCATTGGCATAATTTTCAGCCACACTGTTCTTATAGCCGTAAATAGTGAAGCCGTCTGTTTTTACAAAATTGTAATCATCATCTTCATAATAGCCAAAGGCTTTATTGCCGATAGCTGTAACGCTGTCGGGAATGGTAACGCTTGTAAGACCTGTACAGTTAAAAAATGCCATCTCGTTGATAGTAGTTACGCTGTTGCCAATAGTAACACTTGTAAGACCTGTACAGTTAAAAAATGCCATCTCGTTGATAGTAGTTACGCTGTTGCCAATAGTAACGCTTGTAAGACCTGTGCAGTCATAAAACGCATTACAACCGATAGTTATTACGCTGTTCGGAATAGTCATGTTTGTAAGACTTGTACAGTTATTAAACGCATAATCGCCGATAGTGGTTACGCTGTTCGGAATAGTCATGTTTGTAAGACCTGTACATTCGGCAAACGCAGTATTGCCGATAGCTGTAACGCTGTCGGGAATAGTCACGCTTGTAAGACTTGTGCAGTTAAAAAACGCATAATCGCCGATAGTGGTTACGCTGTTCGGAATAGTAACGCTTTTCAGAACTGTGCAATTGCCGAACGTACCATCGCCGATAGTGGTTACGCTGTCGGGAATAGTAATGCTTGTCAGCTTTCTGCAACCCCAAAACGCATAACTGCCGATAGCTGTTACACCGTTTTCAATAATAACACTTTTGATATTTGTTCCCCAAGGTACATAGGAAGAAGCGGTATAATTACCTATTGCTCCACTGCCGCTGATTGTCAGCAAACCGTCAGTATCAAGCGTCCAGGTGCAGTCGCCCGTTGTTCCGCTTACTACAAAGCGGAAGCCATTATTCACTGCATAATTGTAAGCCGCACTGTCTTTATCGCAGTAAATGGTGAAGCCGTCTGTTTTTACATAAGCGTGATTATCATCGCTGTAATAATAGCCAAAGGCTTTTTCACCGATACTTGTAACGCTGTTTGGAATAGTCACACTTTTAAGATTATAGCAATCGCAAAACGCACTATTGCCGATAGTTGTTACACTGTTCGGAATGGTAACACTTGTCAGACCTGTGCAGTTGTAAAACGCAAAATGGTCGATAGTTGTAACGCTGTTCGGAATGGTTACGCTTGTCAGACCTGTGCAGTGTTCAGATGCAGAGTGACCGATAGTTGTCACGCTGTCGGGAATAGTAACACTCGTCAGACCTGTGCAGTGATAAAACGCACTATTGCCGATAGCCGTTACGCCGTTTTCGATAACAACGCTTTTGATATTTGTTCCCCAAGGTGCAGAGGAAGAATAGGTATAATTTTCCATTGCTCCGCTGCCACTTATTGTCAGCAAACCGTTTTCGTCAAGCGTCCAAGTGCAGTCGCCTGTTGTTCCGCTTACTACAAAGCAAAAGCCATTATTCACTGCATAATTGTAAGCCGCACCGCTGGTATTATTGCAGTAAATGGTGAAGCCGTCTGTTGTTACATAACCATGATTATTATAGCTGTAATAATAGCCAAAGGCAAAATTGCCGATACTTGTCACGCTGTTCGGAATAGTCACGCTTTTCAGATTTGTGCAGTTGACAAAAGCAGAAAGACCGATACTTGTCACACTGTTGCCGATAGTCACACTTGTCAGACTTTGGCAGTTATAAAACGCATACCTGTCAATAGTGGTTACACTGTTCGGAATGGTAATGCTTGTCAGACAGGTACATTTGTCAAATGCAGAATCACCGATACTTGTCACGCTGTCGGGAATAGGTACGCTTGTCAGATATGTACATTGATAAAACGCATAATTGCCGATACTGGTTACTCCGTTTTCAATAACAACACTTTTGATATCTGTTCCCCAAGGCAAAATGGAAGAAGAGGTATAATTCCCCATTGCTCCGTTGCCGCTGATGGTCAGCAAGCCGTTTTCGTCAAGTGTCCATGTGCAGTCGCCCGTTGTTCCGCTTGAAACCGTTCTGATAAGTCGGACAAAGGTAAATCTTCCGGATGCTGCATAATCTTCAGCTTTACTGCCCCGATAGCCGTAAATCTTGAAATCCTTCATAATATTGACAGAGTTGTTATTATCATAATAACCAAACGCACGACTGCCGATACTTGTCACGCTGTAAGGAATGAAAACACTTTTCAGAGCATTACAGTTGTAGAATGCGTTACTGTCGATAGTTTTCAGACCTTCGGAAAGCGTAACGCTTGTCAAAGTATTGCAGTTATAAAACGCATTCTCTCCGATACTTGTCACGCTTGCGGGAATGGTAACGCTTGTCAGACCTTTGCAGTTATAAAACGCATTCTCTGCGATAGTGGTTACGGCTGAGGAAATGTTAATGGAATTCAGCTTTTCGCAGTTGTTGAACGCATATTTACCGATACTGGTTACGTTGTTCTTCATCGTGACAGTTGTCAGATTTTCACAGCCTGAAAACATAAAATCATTGATACTTGTCAGACCGTTTCCAAAGCTGACGCTCTTCAGGTTTTCACAGATAGAAAATACCGAAGAACCTATGCTTGTCACACTGTCGGGAATGGTGATGTTTGTCAGTGAGCCGCAGCTGCTGAATGCAAAATAACCGATATTGGTTACGCTGTTCGGAATGGTGATATTTGTCAGAGCGTCGCAGTTACGAAAAGCATAATTGCCGATACTGGTTACTCCGTTTTCAATGATAACACTTTTGATATTATTTCCCCAAGGTGCAGTGGAAGAAGAGGAATAATTACCCATTGCTCCGTTGCCGCTGATGGTAAGCACACCGTTATCGTCAAGCCGCCATTTGCAGTCGCCCGTTGTTCCGCCTGTGAATTTACTTATGGTTACATTCTCCGCAGGCATTGTCAGAGTGCTGCCGCTTATTGTTCCTGCATTTACTTCATAGTTTTTGTTCTGTTCTGTGGTGGGAAGTGTAAGAGCCACTCTGTCGCCGTTTCCTGCATAGACGGTATTGCCGTATTTTAAGCCACAGTTATTGGCATATGCCGTAATACCGCTGACATTGTATGTTGTGGCTGTACCGCTGAGTGAAAATGTTATATCATCTGTTGCGGAAATAGTGTAAGCCTTAAGACCGTTGTTGCACTTTCTGGGAGTAACCGTATCATCGTCTACGTAGGGAAGATAATTTGTGCCGTCATTGAGCGTTTCGGTAAAGTAACAGTTATAGGTGTCTACCTTATTGCGGGCAAAGGTTGCACATTTTTCTTTCGACTGTTTGATGTCGATTTCGGAAGGAGCAAAAACGCTGTTGTAAATTTCAGCCCCACCGTTCCGCCAGCCTACAAAACCGCCCCATGCATGGGTTTTGCTGCCAATGAACTTTCCGTCAAAGACACAGCCTTTTATCGTCAGAGCAGAACTGCTGTTGCTTGCTCCGACAAAACCGCCGTGTGTACCGTCACCGTCTGTTGAGCTGTTTATCGTAACACTGCTGCGACAATTTTCAATGTTTAATGTGCCATATACCTGAGCAATCAGACCTGCCGCATACTTGTAGGAAGTATTAATAGTACCTGCAATATGAAGATTTTTGATGGTACAGCCTGTGTCGGTATGAGAGAACGGTGCGGCATTATCGCCTGTTGCCGTATAGTTGAAAGTAAGTGTTTTCTGATTGCCGTCAAAAGTACCTTTGAAGTCATGCTGACTGCCGCCTGCCATACGGGTAACGGTAATATTGTTGTTCAGTCTGAAATATTTGCCTTCAAAACGATTGAAAATGTCATTATGCTGTAAAGCGTCACAAAGGAAATTCCAGCCTTTTGTATCGCTGATAAGAAACGGGTGGGATTGTGTGCCGTCCTGATTAGAACCGCCCCAATAATAACTTTCCAGCATATACGCCTGGTCGGTTACGGTAATTGTAGCCTGAACTCTGGGGGATAAGGGCTTGTAACTGCTGTTGCCGTTGGTTTTTATCCAGAGAAAATATTCTCCCTTATCGGTTACTTTTAGACCGCTGCTGTTAATATCGGTATACCAGCTTGACGGTTCACTGTAATAATAATCGCTGATACCATAATATACCGTCTGATTTCCTGAAACGGCTGCACCTGATTCGATAATTTTCTTTGCTGTGCCGTCATACAGAATAACACCATTGACATCAGGCTGTCTTGTAATACTTGTGTTATTAAGCAAATCTGTTGTCAGTGTCCATGTACTGCCGCTTTTGCTGACAATCTTGTATTTGACACCTATGATAGTTCCCTCTCGGCTTTCCAGTAGTTCGCTCAGACTGGAATTATCGGAAAAACTCAGATATATGTCATTGTCTGTATTGTTGAACAGTTCGGCACCTGCTTCAAAAATATCTCCCACCGAACAGTCTGTACAGTTTACGTGGCTGTAGCTGTCATAAGTTCTTGCTTCCGCTTTGATAACGGTACTTCCTAACAAATCCGAAACAGGCTGAAAAGGTATACCTCCCGAAACAATCAGCAAAGATAACGCTGCCGCTGTCACTTTTTTCAATAATTTGCCTTTCATTTTGATAAACCTCCTTTTTACAATCGGAAAATAAAATCAACAAAAGCATACTCTACAGGGCTGACCTCCACCTTACAAAGTACGCTTTGAGCATAAAAGATTAATTAATCCTTCTTTTGCATACTAGCATACCTTATTCGGAAATTCAATTATTTCTGCGTGAAATGACGCTTTTCTGCGTGAAATGACATTTTCAAGGGTTGATTTTTTATTTTTACGGCTTTATACTTTTTTATATTATACAAAGCTGAGAGGGAAAAAATGAAACTGAATATTGCTGTTATAGACGATATACCACACGATATAGAAACTGCTGCCGATATGGTGAAGATGTATTTTGAACAAAACAACTTTTTTTCGGTAAACATTTCAGGCTTTGAAAACGCTGACAGCTTTTTCAAAGCCTACACAAAGAACTTTTTTCAGATTGTTCTGGTCGATATTTGTATGAACGGTATGAACGGTCTGGAACTTTCTCAAAGACTTCGGGGATTCGATGAAGATATTGTGATAATCTTTATGTCAACAACAACCGAATTTGTCTTTGAAACTTTCAAGGCTTTGCCTCACGGCTATCTTCGTAAGCCTTTCTCCTTTGATGAACTCCGTGAAACAATGGACAGAGCTGTGTCGGGATTTATACATAAAGAGAAAACTGTAACAGTAAAAATACCTCGCTGTGAGAAAATTATAAATACCGACAGTATTATATCTGCATACTCTGATAATCACAATACTGTACTTCGACTTCACGGAGGCGAAATAAGAACAATCTCAACCTACTCGGAGATAGCAAAACTTCTGCTTGCTATAGACGGATTTGTGGAATGTAACAGAGGTATTATTATCAACAGCAGTTACATTCTCTCACAAAGCGGCAGCAACGTTACAATGAGTGACGGAACGGTGTATCCCGTAAGACGACAGGACAGAAAAACTATCTCCGATATTATCGTAAAAAATCTGTCAAGAAAAATGAAAGGAGGATTTATTTCGTGAACATTTCCTTTGCTGTCCGCTATACAGCCGAACTTTTTATGATAGTCCCTGCCGCTGCTATGGCAATTATACCTGTGAGAAAATATCTGCGTTTTTCGAGCATAATGACATATTTATTGTTATCGGTAATGATTGCCGTATATATTGTCAGCGGTACAGTTATATGCACGATGTTTCTGCTGCCGACAAATTACTTTCTGTTTCCATTTATGGTTCTGTTTCTGACAGCATATTTGTTGTGCATAAATCTTCCATTGGCAAAAAAGCTGTTTTGTTTTTTCAACTCCGCTATGCTATGCGGTTTCTGCACTATGTACTCCGTATTCGTGACAGCTCCGCTTGAGATGGAAGATACATTTGAGGTATTTCGGCTGTCATCAGGTCTGATATGTCTTGGCATAAGTTTATTAATTATTGCCGCATTTTTCAGAACACTCGCTTTTAAACTGCCGCAATTAATGAAAAATGAAAGTATTGATAAAATCTGGCGATGGCTCGTTGTTATCACAATGATAATGACATTCATCGTAATATGGATGATGCCGATAAATGCACGTAACGCTATGGTCGGACGGCTTCGCAAGGTAAGTATAGTCGTACTTCTGCTGATACCGATTTTAATCTGGTGTATGTATCATATTTTGTGGTGGGTAGCGAAACAAATGCAGGAAACAGCCGAACTTCAGCAAAACTATGATATTTTGCAGATGGAAGAAAAACAATACAAAAAAACATTACAGTACCTTGAAGAAACAAGCACACTGCGACACGATTTTCGCCATCACCTTCTAATGATTGAGGAGTTTGCCAGACAAGGAGATACCGAAAAATTACTTGAATATATAAAGCCGTTTATCGATACCACAACAGCACAACGGAAAAAACATTTTGAAAATCCCGTACTTGATGCTGTTGCCTCGCATTATATAGACCTTGCACAAGCTCAGGATACGCTTTTACTATGGAATATACAGCTACCCGAAAAGCTGCCGTTTCGGGAGTCAGATATATGTTCTCTGTTGTGCAATCTGCTTGAAAACTCACTCAAGGCTGTGTCAGAATTGCCTAAAACAAAGCGTACAGTTCATATCGGAATGCACTTTCCTAAAGAAAATCTTTTTGCAATGATGATACGAAATCCGTTCACAGGAACAATTGTTTTCGGTAAGGACAATCTTCCTGTAGCACCTACAGAAAATCACGGTATCGGTATGCGTTCCATAAAGAATACCGTTGACAGATACAATGGCAAAATGCTTGCATATGTTGAAAACGGACTTTTTGAGGTCGATATTATAATGTACACAACAAAAAACAGCCACTTTGAGTGAAGTGACTGTTTGCGTATTAATTTCAGCAGAGTTTTATCGTTTCTTTTGGCTCAAAGTTTGTTTCCATAGTCCACGTAACGGCTGTACAGTTCTTCATTACAAATACCTGCATAAGTCCGTCTATGCCGTTTGCTTTCCATGCCTGAAGGAATTTTCTTGTCGGATGTGCGAATATTTCCTCACGGAGTGCAGGGTTCTCGTCAAGTTCAAGTACTCCCGTTACCCTTAGCGGAGTAATCAGGAATGCTTATGGGAAGTATGATATTTGACAATGAGCGAGTTCTTTGTGTCAACTTTTATTACACAAAATCATATATATTGTACAAAAAATATTGACAGATAATCGGTTTGATATGTATAATAACAACAGAGATTATGTGTTTACTTACAGTAAAAAACAGTAATGACATAATTCTCAATTTGATTATAGGAGGCGTAATAAAGATATGAAAAAAACTTACCCGTTGACGGCAGCACAGAATATGCACTATCAGTGGATAAAAGAGTACAAGACACAACAGGTGTCAGGTCTTAGCATCGTTGCGGCTTTTCAGGCAGATATTGATATTCCTCTGCTTAAAAGAAGCATCGAACTGGAAAAAGAAAGGTACTCATGCCTGAGGCTTCGTTTTACAAAGCCCGATGAAAACGGCGAAATTCAGCAGTATATCGCAGATTGTGAGCCTGAGGATATGATGGAAATGGATTTTACCTCCATGACTATGAAGGAAGCCGACAATATAATGCAGAATCTGGCTTATGAAACCTTTGACGGCGACGATATTCCTATGTGTGAGTTCCGTATTGTAAAGCTGCCCGAAAATTATACGGGTTTCTTTGTACATATGGATCACCGACTCAATGACTCTGTCGGCGTTGCAGTTATGGCTACGGATATTATGAATCTGTATAAACACCTGAAATTCGGCGAGGATTATCCCGCTCCGCTTGCGGATTTTGAAAAGGTGCTGATATCCGACCTGAAAAAAGCTTCAAACGAAAAACGTCTTGCAAAAGCAAAACGCTTCTGGGACGAACAGCTTGATACTTACGGAGAACCGCTTTATTCGGATATTCAGGGGCCTTCCGTATTGGAAAAAGCACGCAAAAAACATAATAACCCTGAACTCAGGGCGGCTGATATAGAAAGAAAAGAGCTTTTTGTAGCTGTCAAGGACTATCAGCTTGAGGTTGACAGTATGCAGCGTGCCATTAATTTCTGCCTGAACAATATGATATCCCCGACCAATCTTCTCCTGCTTGTCATCAGAACATATCTTTCAAAGATGAACAACGGTCAGGAAGATATTACAATCGAGAATTTCATTTCAAGACGTTCCACAAATGACGAACTCACTTCAGGCGGCAGCCGCACTATCTGTTTCCCGTGCAGAACAGTTATTTCGGGCGATACCAGCTTTATTGACGCTGCAAGAATGATTCAGAACCATCAGAACCATCTGTATATGTTCAGCGGCTATGACCCTGAGCTTATCAGAGCCGAAATGAAAAAACGCTACAATACCCCCGATGATACTACATACGTCAGTGTTTATCTGACATACCAGCCTCCGCTGAATACAAAAGATTTGAACCCTCACGCAGAAAAAATGCCGATTTATGTCAAGTGGTTCGCAAACGGAGCAGCAACAAAGAAAATGTATCTCACAGTATCGCATCTGCCTGACAGAAAGCTGAATTTCTCATATCACTATCAGACAGCAGAGCTGACAGAAAAAGATTGTGAAAGAATGTATTATTATATGATGAGAATACTTTTCAGGGGTATTGAAGATCCTGGAAGAACAATTTCCGAAATTATAGATATGGTATAACTTAATATTGAAAGGAGTTATCAGGTTATGGAAAATATGGAAAAACAATTCAAGAAAATTGCGGAACGCTATTGCTCAGTCAAAGCGGAGGATATAACAAACGATATGAATCTCAGAAACGACCTCGGACTGAGTTCTCTGGATCTTATGACCCTGTTGGGAGATGTTGAGGACGAACTCGATATTGAATTTGAATTTGGCGAGGACGAAAGCAAGCTGGCTGGTATCGTAACAGTTGAGGACGCTCTGAATCTGATGAAAGAGTATATGGACTGATACTTTGGAGGAAATAAATGGCAAAAACAATCTATACTATGTGGCAAAGATGTGAAGCGGATTACTCCGAACTTCCTGCCGTACGCTGGCTTGTCAAAAAGAAAGTCAATGAACGCAGTTACGGCGAACTTGCCACCGCTGTTAAAGAAATCAAAAAGGGCTTTGCCGCAGAAGACTTTTCCCATACACATATAGCACTTATCGGTCTTAGTTCCGCAAATTGGATTGAGGCATATATGGCTGTTGTCACAAGCAATAATGCCGCTGTACCTATGGACTCGGGTTTACCTGCCGAAGACCTGACAGACCTCGTTTACCGTTCAGATTCTGAGGGTGTATTTCTCGATGAAAAATTTGTCGCTCTTGTTCCCAAAATCAGGAAAAGCTGTCCTAAGGTAAGGAAAATCTGGCTACTTTCGGGTGAGGCAGATGAGGGAACAGAAACTGTTGACGAACTGAAAGCAGCAGGTCAGGGATATGACGAACCCGAACCGCCTGCTGAAGATGATATATCTATGATTGTATATACATCAGGCACTACAGGAAAAAGCAAGGGTGTTATGCTCACACAATCCAACCTTTATTCAAATATTGAAGCGGTTCTGTATGATGAAGACCCGGGACTGATATTCCTCAGTGTTCTTCCTGTTCATCATTGTTTCTGTCTGGTTATGGACTGGCTCAACGGCTTCTGGATGGGTTCTGTAATCTGCATAAATGATAATCTTATGCATATGATAAGAAACATAGGCATATTCCAGCCTGACGTAATGCTTATGGTACCGCTTATGCTTGAAACCATATACAAGCGTCTGAAATCGCTCGGAACAGATGTTCCTCCCACAGCACTGGCACAGAAGGTATTTGGCCCTAAGCTTAAACGTATCTTTACAGGCGGTGCTCATCTTGACCCTTATTATATTGATGAGTTTGAAAAATACGGTATAAGTATATATGAAGGTTACGGTATGTCTGAATGTTCCCCTGTCATAACAAACAACAGGGAGGGAAACTCTAAAAAAGGCTCAATAGGAAAACCGTTATCCAATGTTGAGGTAAAATTTGAGAACGGCGAAATTCTTGTCCGTGGTACAAGCGTAATGAGAGGTTACTACAAAATGGAACAGGAAACTGCCGAAACCCTCAGGGACGGCTGGCTTCATACGGGTGACAAAGGATATATGGACAAAGACGGCTTTATTTTCATAAACGGCAGGGTTAAAAACCTGATTATCCTTTCTAACGGAGAGAACATCTCTCCTGAAGAAATAGAGGGCAAGCTGGCTCTGAATGATCTGATAGCTGAAATTATTGTAACGGGTGAGGATAATCTGCTTACAGCCCGCATTTATCCCGAACAGGAACTTGTTGCCAATATGAGCGAAGATGAAGTCGCTGCTGCACTGCAAAAAATCCTCGATGGCTACAACAAGACACAGCCTACCTATAAACAGCTTTCAAGATTGGTGGTAAGGAAAAATCCTTTCTTAAAAAATGCCTCCAGAAAAATAATTCGTCACGAAGTGTTAAAAGATGAACCAACAGAATAAAATTATAACTAATCTGATTGAAACAAAATACACACATATTTCAAAAACAGACAAACTTCCGATTTGTGTTTTACGCATTGAGCCTGAAAATCCTGAGGATATAAAGGGTATCGTACAGATTATACACGGAAAAAATGAGCATAAAGGCAGATATACGGCATTTATGAGGTTTCTTGCGTCCAACGGGTATCTTACGATTATCAATGAACACCGTGGACACGGTGAAAGTATTATTGACCCTGAGGACAGAGGCTACTTTTATCAGGGCGGAACAGCCGCACTGGTAGAAGATGTTCACGATATTACACTCGAAGTAAAGAAATACGCTTTTGAAAAATGCGGCAGGAATGACCTTCCCGTTACGTTGCTTGGTCACAGTATGGGTTCTCTGGCAGCACGCTGCTATATCAGGAAATATGACGCTGATATAAACAAGCTGTGCCTGATAGGTTCTCCGTCAAGGTCGGATAAGATTAATCAGGGTCTGCATATAATAAGAATGCTGAAAGTAATAGAAGGCAAAAGATTCCGCTCTCCGCTTGCAAAAAAACTCATTATGGGTGCATCATATGAACGCAAGTTTCGACATGAAGGTTTGAAAAATGCGTGGACAAACTCCGAAAGAGCCGCCGTGATAGAGCATAACAACGACCCGATGTGTCGCTTCAACTTTACGCTGAACGGTTATGAGGAAATGCTCAAAATGGCAATGTTAGCCTATGCAGGGGATTATACACCGCAAAATCCCGATATGCCTGTAAGATTTTTCTCAGGCGAGGACGACCCCTGTGCTTTGTCCCGAAAGAAATTTATCGAAGCAATGCGGCTGATGAAAAATGTCGGATATACCAATGTACGCTGTCGGCTTTATAAGGGTATGCGACATGACATTCTGCACGAAAAAAATAAAATGCGTGTGTACAACGATATTCTAAGGTTTATAGAAGCAAAATGAAAAACACTCTCCTGCCTGAATTTTACATCAGGTTCAGGAGGGTGTTTTGCTTTATATTAACTATAAATTGTGTGAAGTACTCACCGCCTATAGAGGCGGGAGCTTCCTTCCTCCACCTAAGAGGTGGGGGACTTCTTGCCCATTTAGGTTAAATAAGTTTTCTGAAATACGGTGCATCGTGATGATTATATACATGAAAGTGACAGACAATCATATAACGTTTGTATGCTAGGTTTTATGTTATTGTTTTCTGATTGTTACTATATCCGCCTTATAATTCTCTTTCGTATATGCTCCAGTCTGTTAAGAGCTTCGTACAACGTTTCATTTTTCTTTGCAAAATGCAATCTGATAAGGTGATTGACATCTTCTTTAAAAAAACTTGAACCAGGTACAGCACCTACACCCACATCTCTTGCAAGGACTTCGCAGAATTCAAGGTCATTTGAATAGCCAAATTCTGAAATATCCAGAAGAATATAATATGCTCCCTGCGGTATGGTATGCGAAATACCTATATTATCAAGCCCGTTAAGAAACAGATTACGCTTTTCGGTATATTTAGCCTGAAGGTCTTTGTAGTAATCTTCTCCGAAACGAAGTCCTGTAACAGCAGCCTCCTGCAAAGGGGCTGCCGCACCGACTGTCAGAAAATCATGCACCTTTTTCGCCACATCAATAATATGCGGCGGTGCAATGATATATCCCAGACGCCAGCCTGTTATTGAATAGGTTTTTGACAACGACGAACAGGATATTGTTCTTTCCCACATTTTGGGGAGGGACGCAAAATAGGTGTGCTGATATGGTTCATATACGATATGTTCATATACTTCATCGGTTATCACAAAAGTATCGTATTTTTCCGCAAAATCTGCAATGATTTTCAGTTCATTATAGGTAAATACCTTTCCGCAGGGATTTGAGGGATTGCAGAGTATCAGTGCTTTGGGATTTTGTCTGAAAGCTGCCTCAAGCTCATCTGGATTAAAATTGAACTCCGGCGGATAAAGCGGAACATATATCGGTTCTGCTCCGGAAAGAATGGTATCTGCCCCGTAGTTTTCATAGAACGGCGAAAATACTATCACTTTATCACCGGGATTTGTTACCGTCATCATAGCAGCCATCATTGCTTCCGTACTGCCGCAGGTAACAACAATCTCACCGTTGGGGTCGATACTCCTGCCCATAAGCTTTGACTGCTTCTGTGCAAGTGCCTCACGGAAATTCTGTGCCCCCCATGTGATTGAATACTGATGAAAGTCCTCTTTAGATACCTCCGCTAAACGGTCAAGCAGTTCACGGGGAGGCTCAAAATCTGGAAAACCCTGTGACAGATTGACGGCACCGTATTGGTTGGAAATTCTTGTCATACGGCGGATAACGGAATCGGTAAAATTTTCTGTTCTCTTAGAAATTGCTGGCATAAAATCTGCCTCCGTTTTTGAATTTCTGTACAATTATAGCAATATCAGATGTTATATTCAAGCGTTCTTTCATCAATAACTCTCTTTGACTTGTGTTCGGAACGGGTATTCAGTCCGCCATCAGGGTGAACGATAACTTTTGCAGGCTTGACACCGATACGAGCCTTGAGTGCTGCGGAAACCTCTGCCGCTACCTCATCGTCAGATTTGGTGTTGTCGGCGGATTTTTCTATCTCAACGGCGTACTTGTTGGTGAAATCCCTTTCAAAGATACGGATAAGATATTCTCCGGTAATGCCCTTCTGTTCACGGACAACCGCTTCGATGTCGCTTGGAAATACATTCACAGCAGAAACAATAAACATATCGTCTTTTCTGCCTAAAATATGGATTCTTCCGTGAGTTCTTCCGCATGAGCATTTTGTTGTGTCGATACGTCCTATATCGCCTGTACGGAAACGGATAAGCGGACGGGCATGTTTTCTGAGTGTTGTAAATACCAGTTCGCCTACCTGACCGGGTTCAAGTACTTCTCCTGTGTGAATGTCAACAGTTTCTACAAGAATATGGTTTTCTGCGATATGAAGTCCATCTTTGGCTTCGCACATTGCGGCACAAGCTCCGAAAATATCCGACAGTCCGTAGAAATCATATACTTCTGCACCCCATATATCTTCGATAGCCTTTCGGGTGGCATCGATAGAGCCTCCAAGTTCACCGGCAACAATGATTTTCTTAATATTCAGATCTTTTTTAGGGTCTATGCCGCTTTTGAGTGCCTTTTCTCCAAGCTGCCATGCGTAAGAGGGTGAAGTCCAGATGACTGTGGGCTGATAGGTCTTAAGAACAAACAGCAATCTTTCACTGGGAAGAGTTCCGCCCCAGATACAAAGTGCTCCAAGATTTTGTGCTCCTATAACATCAGGGCCTCCCACATACAGCGAAAAATTCAGTGCGTGAACATATCTGTCGTTCGGACGCATACCTATCTGCCAGAACCAGCGGCTTTCTGTATCCTGAAATTCATCGAAGTCCTTTTTCGTAAACGGACTCATTGTCGGAACACCTGTTGAACCTGATGAAGTTGAAATAAATACCACATCTTCCTCCGGCACTGCCGCAAGTTCGCCAAGAAATGAACCGACACCCTGTGTATCTCTCTGTGTCGTTTTATTGATGAACGGAAATTTCTGAATATCCTTCAGTGTTTTAATATCCTCAGGTTTTACTCCTGCTTCGTCAAATGAACGCTTATAATATGGAGCATTCTCATAGGCAAACTTTACAATCTCCTGCAAATCTGCCAGTTGTCTTTTTTCGAGTTCTTCACGGGGAAGCGTTTCCAGTTCTTCGTCCCAATATTTATTATTTATATCTCTGCTCATCGTTGATTACTCCTTTAGTATTGATTCTTTCATCTGAAATTTTTGTGTATAAACTCCCATTTCAAATCACGGGAATATCGGATAATGGCTATATCTTCATCAGACAGATGTCTGAAACGGGTCTGCTTTCTCAGGTAATTCTCAATACTTGAAAATTCCTTCGGCTCATAGTTCAGTTTAAAGCTGCCGTTTTCATATTCGGCAAGATACCATAATCCGCAGTCAACAACATCTTTTGCCACTTCGACCGTTTCATCTGTTTTTATGCCCCAGCCCGTCGGACATGGAGCCAGTACATGAATATACTTTGTTCCTCTGATTTTACCTGCCTTGTCCACTTTCCTCATAAAATCGTTCAGATATCCGACACTTGCGGTAGCCGCATAAGGTATCCCGTGAGCGGCAATAATTTCAAACATATTCTTCTTTTGTCTGAGATTTCCGTGTATATTCTTTCCGGCAGGTGTTGTTGTTGTCTTTGCTCCGAACGGTGTAAGAGAACTTTTCTGTATTCCCGTATTCATATAAGCTTCGTTGTCATAACATATATATAGAATATCGTCGTTCCTGTCTATCGCTCCGGACAATGCCTGTAAACCTATATCAGCCATTCCTCCGTCACCGGCAAAGCCTACTGCATGGAAATCGTTAATTCCCTGTGCTTTCAGTCCTGCCTGTATGCCTGTCAGCATTGACGCAGTTCCTGCAAATGTGGAGATAATGGCATTGTTTCCAAAGCAAAGCTGCGGAAAGTTGAAACCTACAGCCGACATACAGCCTGCAGGTAAAACGGCAACGGTCTTTTCTCCCAGAACCTTTAACGCTATTCTTACCGCAAGACTGCCTCCACAACCTGCACACGCCTTATGTCCATAGAAAAATTCTGTTTCATTAAGTGTTTTCGCATTGACTGCCATTTATCTCACCTCAATCCCAAGAAATCTGACAACTGTTTTCTTCTGTTTAAGTTCTTCAAATATTTCTTCAATCTCCTGCGGAGAAATATTCTTTCCTCCCAGACCGCCTATATAGTTCGATGACGTGATATTTATTCCCGACTTTTTCAAGGCGGAATTTACATTCGTATAGACTGTACCCTCGTTACCAAAGGAAATATCCTTTTCAAGAACGCCAAGTGATTTTGCATTTCTGACAGTTTCTGCAATTTCCTCATTCGGGAACGGCCGCATATATCTTATTCTCAGCATACCAACCTTTTTGCCCTGTTCTCTCAGCTTGTCCACTGTTTCACGGACAAGCCCTGAAATACTTCCGAGAGTGATAAGTATATAATCAGCGTCATCAGTTCTATAGTTTTCGGTAAGACCTGAATATTTTCTTCCGAAAATGTTTTCAAACTTCTTTTCGGCTTCCCCGACAACATTTCTGACATTCAGCAAGCCGATATGCTCTTTGTATTTGAAAAATGTATTCGTATCGGGTCCTGCGGAAAATCCAAGATTTTTAGGCTTTTCCAAAGACATTTTATTTTCTGTAATGTACGGTGGCAGAAATTCATCTGCCTGTTTCTTAGTCGGAACATCAACAACTTCATAAGTATGTGTCAGTACAAAGCCGTCAAGATTTGCCATAAACGGTGTACTTACCTTTTTATGTTCCGCTATGTAAAAGCTCATTAAAGCAAGGTCAAGTGCTTCCTGTGCATTTTCGGCATAAGCCTGTATCCAGCCGCTGTCAAGCTGGGAAACGGAATCTCTCTGGTCACCGTATATATTCCACGGAAGTGCCGTTGAGCGGTTTGCATTCATCATTACAATCGGAAATCTTCCTCCTGCGGCATAAGGCAGACATTCCGCCATATACAGCAATCCTTGTGAAGAGGTTGCCGTAAAGGCTCTCGCTCCAACCGATGATGCTCCCATTGCACAGGACAGTGCCGAATGTTCGGATTCCACATGAATAAATTCGGCTTTCAGACTTCCGTCCTCTACAAATTCCGAAAGTTTTTCAACAACAATCGTCTGCGGTGTTATAGGATAGGCAGAAATTACCTGAGGACTGGCAAGGCGTACACCATAGGCAAAAGCTTCGTTTCCTGATAAAAATTGTCTTGCCATTACTTTTCCGCCTCCATTTCTATTGCGTTAAGACGGCATATCTTTTTACATATGCCACAACCCTTACAAAAATCATAATCTATATCTACTTTTCCGTCTTTTCTGAATATAACACCATCTGGACAGTAGAGGTAACAATTCAGACAACCCACACATTTTGTTGCATCTATCACAGGTCTGACATTCCTCCAGCCTGCATTCTTTGTTACCAGATAACCTGCTTCATAGGAAGTATTATCAGGTATATCTTCAAATTCTGACGGTATTTTTTCTCTGAGATAAGGCTTCATTTTCCCGCCTCCTCAAATGCAGCCTTTACGGCAGCAATATTTTTTTCATGAAGTCTTGGCGGCATTGTCTGCTTTACAGCGTCCGTAAGCTCGTTAAGAGAAATTAATCCCGATACAGCCGCCAATGCTCCCAGCAGTATTGTATTTGTGATGGGAAAACCCAGATATTTTTCGGCAATGCTGTCACCGTCAATGGTAATGACTCTTTCATCATCAATGCTTTTTTTAGTATTCAGAAGTATTTTCCCTTCAGGTTTAAGTTCATTAAAGGTCTGTTCTGTAAAAAGCGTATCGTCAAGAAAAATACTGTAATCTGCCTTTGTTATCTCGCTTCTGTTGCCTAACGGCTTTGTATCAAGCTTTGTAAAGGCTCTTATCGGTGCACCTCTGCGTTCAGGCCCGAAAGACGGAAATGCAAGAACAAAGGTGTTTTTCCGCAGAGAGTATGCTTCCCCCAAAAGTCTTGCGGCGGTAAATGCTCCTTGTCCACCACGTCCATGCCAGATTATTTCTTTCATTCCTATACCTCCGTCACTGCTTCCAGCGAAGCAGGAAGTTCTGTATTTTGTTGAATAAAAAAGATATTGCAACTATTACAATTCCTACAACAATAAGTCCTGCTATTGTTCTTGTATAATCTCCGAAATCGCTGTAATTTTTGATATAATATCCAAGACCACTCTGTGCCCCTATCATTTCGGCAGAGGTCAGAAGAACAAATGAAACCGTAAGTCCCTGATTGCAGCCGATGAATATCTGCTGTAATGATGACGGAAGAATGACCGAAAACAGCATTGTAAATTTTCCTACATTCAGTACCTTTGCGGAATCTATGGTTTTCTTGTCAACATTCATAACACCGCTCATTGTTCCGCCAAATACAGGCCAGAAAGTAGCAAGAAATATAACAAATACGGATACACTGCGGAATGTCGGTAAAAGTGCTATTCCATAGGGAATATATACTATCGGCGGAATTGCACCGAGAAATTTTGAAATGTATGTGGCAGCTCCTCCGAGCCTTGCACTCCAACCAAGAAACAATCCGAGCGGCACGGCAACTGAAATTGCCAGCAAATAACCTTGCAGGATAATTCCTACAGAACTTTGTATATTGGTAAGTATCTTGTCATAGTCACCGATAAACTGCCATAAAACCTTTCCGGGCGGCGGAAAAAGTGCAGCTTTAAGTATATTGAATTTCGCCGTTGCCAAAGTCCATGCTATAAGCAGCCCGTATATAAACGATATAATATCAACAAAAAGATTCAGACTTTCAGCTTTTTTAATGAAAGCCGAAAAAACAAGCGTAAACACTTCTACTCCTACTGCAAACCATATAACATAAGAAGCGTATACATCTGAAGACAGCTGATTCGGCATAAACTGTATCAGAATAAGTACAGCAAACAGAATGTGAACCACTCTTAAATATCTGCGGAAAATCTCATTTCTGAGATTTGAAACTGTTTTTTCTTTTTTGTCAGATGTAATTGCCGATGGTATAACAGATTTTATTTGTGTATTCATTACAGTACTACCTCCTCGCCGCCGATTTTGCTTACAATGTCGCTGTAGAACATCGCCAGAAGCTCATTTCTGAATTTGTTGTATTCTTTTGTCTGTACAAGCTCCACACGATTTCTGGGACGCTCAAACGGAACTTTTATTTCACGATAGACACGACCAGGATTTGCAGTCATCATTACAATCTTGTCCGAAAGAAATATTGCTTCATCAATATCATGGGTAACAAATACAACCGTTTTTCTCGGAGTTGCATTTTCCCATAGTTCAAGCAGAAGCTCCTGTAATATAGTACGGTTTTTTGCGTCTATCGCTCCGAAAGGTTCGTCCATCAGAAGAATGTCTGTATCCATCGCAAGTGCTCTTGCTATTGCAACTCTCTGCTGCATTCCGCCTGAAAGCTGAGAGGGATATTTATTTTTAAACCGTTCCAGTCCTACCTTTTCAAGAAACTCGTCTGCAAGCTGATAGCGTTCTGCTCTGGTTGCTGTCTTATTGACCTGCTTTATTCCGAATGCAACATTTTTTCTTGCCGTCATCCACGGAAAAAGGGAGTAATGCTGGAACACAACACCTCTGTCAGCTCCTGTTCCTGTAACAGGTTCGCCGTTTATCAGTATCTCGCCTTCCGTTGGAGTATTGATACCCTCAAGGATACTAAGCAGAGTGCTTTTGCCACAGCCACTTGAGCCTATAACACTGACAAACTCGCCTTCCTCTATGGAAAAACTGACATTTTTCAGTGCTGTAAAGCTCTTTTTCTTTTCAATATAACTGACTGTCAGATTGTTTATCTCTATCTTGCTCATCTGTTATCCTCTCTTCCTTCCTGCGGAGAGGAATTTTGATAAAAATTTCTCTCCGCACACCGAAAACGAATTATTAACGCTTATTCAAACTGGTCAAAGTGCTTCTGAAGCTCTGCGTATATTTTATCGTCAGGATTTTCTTTTTTAAGCTCTGCAAGTGCATTTTTATAAATATCAGTGTTATAAAGCTTGTCAATATCGTAATCTTCCGTATATCCAAGCTCAACAATGGATTTTTTCAAAGCAACTGTACCCTGCTTATCCGGGTCTGGAACCGAAGTACCGTAACCACCGTATATTTCGGTTTTAATAAGATCTTCTTCAATATCTATGTATTTTTTTACATCTTTTATCGTCTGTTCCTGATTTTCCTGTGTGAACTTATATGCCCTGATAAGTGCTTTCTCAAATGCCTGATAAGAATTAGGGTATTTGCTCAGTGCTGCTGTTGAAGCAACCTGACGGCAGCAGGGCTGATTTTCAAGAAGCGGTTCTTCCGAGCAGCGGTAAACTATTTTATAACCCTGACTTTCGGCAAGTGATGTGTAAGGCGAATATGCCGACACAGCATCAATGCTGTCATTCTGCAGAGCGTTGTAGGCATCTTTCTGACTGTCAAAGTAAACTATATTTACCTTGTCTTTACCTTTTCCGATTTCAATTTTCTTATCTTTAAGCAGTATCTGAAGTTCTGCGTCCTGTACGCTGTTTTTCACAGATGCAACATTTCTTCCTTTAAGTACAGACACGTCCCATTTTTTAAGACCTTCAACATACTGAGGCTTGATAACATAGCCATGACCGTTTGTCATTGCACCGCCGAATATTGTCAGGTCATGTCCCTGACTTTGAAATGTTATGGAGGGTACTGAACCGATAAAAGCAACATCTAATTTTTCCGATTCCAGTCCTGTGGAAAGTTCCGCAGCGGACGAAAACAGTGTAAGCGTTACGTCAAGTCCTTCTTCATCAAAATATCCCTCTTCCTTTGCCACAAAGCCTAGAAGATGAGCGGTTGAATTAAGATGTCCTAAGTTGAAACTTGTCTTTTCCAATGCTCCTGCCGATACTGATTTGTCAGATAAAACTTTTGACGTAGTATCCGATGAATTGCCCTGCGTATTGCAGCCTGCAAGAGCGGTTAATATAAGGAAAACGGCAATAAATACCGCATTAATTTTTATTTTCATAACAGTTTTCCTTTCTTTTCTTTTTATATGGATTTAATTTTCGCAGCAATCGGGAATATGTGAACTTTCTTCTTTACAGCAATCAGGCTTTGAACTGCCTTCTGCTTTTTCGTGACAGCAGTCTTTTCGGGGTTCAGTCTGACTTTCGGAGGACGCAGCCGTTGTCGGCGTAACCTCTTCTTTACCGACAGACTGATTTGTACAGGCTGTAAGTGTTGTAAGCCAAAGCAATACGGCAAATATGAGTGCCGTTATTTTTCTATGCTTCATATCTTTTTTCCTTTCTTTGGGATAATATCTTCTTCTTGAAATGTATCGCATCAAGACTTTTCCCTAGTATTACAAACAATACCCCACCGACACCTGCCTGAACAAGATTCGGAAGTATCTCCGCAACTGCCGCCGTTATGTCATAAAGCAAAGCATTTGCTGCAAAATAACCAACAATCGTCACTATTGTGGTAGGTATCAGCATCAGAAGATTTGGAAGGCTGATAATCTTTTCAAGCTTGGAACTGTTTTTCAGAATACGCTTTATCAGAAAAAACGGAAGAACGTTCAGTGCTTTTATTATCGCCGTCGGTATTGCCCATTGAGGATAGCCTGCCAGCAAATCTGCAAGTCCTCCTCCGATTGCAGCCGCCGCAAATCCGAGTGGTTCGGGCAGAATACTTGCTGCAAGATATATCATGCTGTCGCCTGCGTGGACATAACCAAGCGGAGCAGGTATTTTTATAAATGCCGTCGTTACTGTGATAAGAGCCGCAAACATCGCCGTTATAGCTGCATAATGTATATTTTCAGAAACTAAACTGTTATTTGTTTTTACTTTCATTAATCACACTTCCTTAAAAATAAAAATAGCGTAAAAAACGGGAAGCCGTGACTGACTTCCCGTTCAAAGCACAGAAAAACTCCGTTACATTCGGAAAGCACAGCAAGCCCTGACACAGAAAACTGCTTTCTGCGTCATACACATACAGTTATTTATACACATTGTCATTACAGTTGTCTTTGTCATTGTGATTTACTCCTTTCCGTTTCAGTGTACTGATTATAGCATTGGTTTTCTTGTTTGTCTAATATCCTATTTATATAATAGGTAATAGGTACAGCCTATTACCTGACAAGTATTTCAAGTGCGTTCTTATAGGCAATTTTCTCATATTCTCCGTATGTAAGATGTAACGTTTTGAAGGAAGCAACCTCCTTAACAGGATTCCACAGCGGATAATCAGTACCAAAAAGTATCCTGTCTGCTCCATAGCTGTGTATATAATGCTCCACCTGTTCCTGCGGCAAAAACATCATTGTACTGGAAATATCCAGATAGCAATCTTCATTTTTCAGAAGTGCAAAAGCCTCATCAAACAGCGACCAGCCTCCCAGATGTGCCGCAATAACCTGCAGATGTGGAAAGTTTTCTATAACATTTTTCAGACGGCGTGGATGTGAAAAGTCAAATCGCTTATCACCGCAGTGTATAAGCAACGGTATCTTTCCCTGAATATAGTCAAATATTTCAAACAGCCTTTTATCATCTGTATTGAAACCCTGTGTATCTGGATGAAGTTTTATGCCTCTCATACCTGATTTTATGATAAAGTCCGTTTCGTCAAAAAGATTATCACAATCCGCATGGAGTGTGCCAAAGCCGTAAAATTCATCATGTGCTGCCACCTCGTCACAGATAAACCTGTTTATGCTTCTTACCTGATTAGGCTTTGTGGCAACAGGCAGAAGAACAAAGCGTGAAATACCTGCTTTTCTGCCTGTTGAAAGCAATTCTTTACTTGTTCCGCTGTAAGACGGTTTTATATGATAAAAGTCTCCTGTAGCTTGTGAAGCCTTTTCTGCTATTTTGTCAGGATAGATATGTGTATGAAAATCAATTATTTTCATCTTGTACTCCCAAATATCTTTTCAGTTCTTCAATATACATTTTGCCAACTCTGCTGAGGCGGATATTCTTTTTGGTTATATATCCTATCTTCATCTTGCTGCCGGGATGTTCGCTGTCAGGCTCAAAAGGTATTGCGGCATAATCACTGCCGTTGAGTTCCTCGCAGATAATCCCCGAACACAGTGTATAGCCGTTCAGCCCCACCATCAGATTAAGCATAGTTGCCCTGTCCGTAGCCTTTATGGTACGTGGATAATGATTGTTGCTGAGTATTTCTTCGTCAAAATACATCGAACCGCTTCCGCCTTGTTCAAATGACAGACTCGGATATCCGATAAGTTCATCAAACCTTATACTTTTATTTTTTGCCAAAGGATGTCCCTTCCATAAGTAAACATAAGCGTCACAGGTGATAAGTTCATGAAATTCCAGTTTGTTTGTACGCATAAGCTTTGTAAGTAAAGGAGAATTGAAATTACTCAGGTACAGTATACCTATCTCGCTTTTCAGAGTACTTACATCTTCTATTACATTCTGGGTGCGAACCTCCCTTATGGCAAATTCATATTCATCGGTACTGAGCTTTTTCACCAGTTCAACAAAACTCTTTACTGCAAAGGAATAGTGCTGTGTGGATACAGCAAATTTCTTTTTCAATGTGCCTGCTTCTCCGTATATGCCGAGTATATTCTCGTACTGACGGTACAGTTCACCTGCGTATGAAATAAATTCCGAACCATCACTTGTCAGAGTTACTCCCTTTCCGCTGCGGTGAAATATTATTATCCCAAGTTCCTTTTCAAGCTCACGCACCGCTTCCGTAAGCGAAGGCTGCGAAATATACAAAACCTCACTCGCTTTATTGAAAGAACCCTGCTCCGAAATAGTTATTGCATAATGTATCTGTTGTAATGTCATAGTACACCCTTATTCATATAGATTTTTTGTAAAGTAGCGGTCGCCCCTGTCCGGAAAAATAACCACAATATTTCCTTTTGCTCCGTCTGCGATAAGTTTTTTTGCAGCCGCAAGTGCTGCACCCGACGATGAACCTGCAAATATTCCCTCTGCTCTTGCAAGCTCACGTGCTTCTTCAAAAGCTTCGCTGTCAGTCATTTTTACAACCTTATCAACAAGGGTCATATCCATCGTATCTGCAATAAAGTCGTTGCCGATACCCTCAATATCATAATCACCGTGTTCTCCGCCGCCCATTGTAGAGCCTACAGGGTCTGCAAGAACACCAACAATATTTCTGTTTTTCTCTTTAAGATACTTTACAACGCCTGAATATGTACCTCCGCTGCCTGCTCCTGCAACAAGATAATCAATATTTCCGTCAAGTTCATCATATATTTCTTTTCCTGTTGTTTCATAATGTGCCAGAGGATTGGACGGGTTTTTAAATTGCTCCAGAGTAACCGCATCGGGAATGGTACTGCGTATTTCCTCAGCCTTTTTCCATGCACCCAGCATTCCGCCCTCACGGGGAGTATTGATGATTTTTGCACCGAGAGCACGGAGAAGTGTCTGCTTTTCCTGTGAAAACTTTGTCGGTACAACAAAGATAATCTGATAACCTCTGTTCAGTGCAGCAAATGCAATACCAAGACCTGTATTTCCCGCAGTTGCTTCTACAATTACGCTGCCCTTTTTCAGTATGCCTTTTCGTTCGGCATCATCTATCATATATTTTCCGATTCTGTCCTTGACGCTGCCTGATGGATTGTAAAGCTCAAGTTTTGCATAAAGTCTTACATCATCAGGCAATCCGAGATGATTCAGTCGGACGATTGGCGTATTTCCTATCAGTTCCTGCATATTTTCATAAAGTGCCATAATTATTCCTCGCTTTCTGCAATAGCCTGTGCAATATCGGAAAGTATATCATCAATATTTTCAATGCCTACCGAAAGACGGATAAGCCCCTCAGTAATACCTACCTTCTGACGTACTTCATATGGAATGGAAGCGTGTGTCATACTCGACGGGTGACATACAAGACTTTCCACACCTCCAAGACTTTCGGCAAGTGCAACAAGTCTGAGCGACCTGAAAAACTTCTTTACGTTATAGTTTTCGTAAAGCTCAAAAGAAATCATTACACCACCGTTTTTAGCCTGTTTTTTATTGATTTCATATCCCTGTGCATCAGGAAGTCCTGGATAATATACTTTTTTTACTGCCTTATGTTCACTGAGAAATTTTGCTGTCTTTTCTGCGTTTTCAACATGACGGTCAAGACGCACACCAAGCGTTTTTATTCCTCTGATAAGCAGAAAGCTGTCAAAAGGAGCAAGAACTCCTCCTGTGGAATTTTGTATGAAAGCTATCTGTTTTGCCAGTCTGTCATCATTGACAACTACCAGACCTGCAACAACATCACTGTGACCGCCAAGATATTTTGTCGCACTGTGGATAACTATATCAACCCCGAGCGTAACAGGACGCTGTAAGTACGGTGTCATAAATGTGTTATCTACTATAGACAGTATATTATGCTTTTGGGCAATACGGGCAACTTCACCAAGGTCTGTAACGGTCAGAAGCGGATTAGCAGGGCTTTCGACAAGTATAGCCTTGACATCAGGTGTTATCTTTGTTTCAAGTTCTCTGATGTTTGTAGTATCCTCTATAGAATAGCCTATCCCGAAATTATTGAATACCTTATCCAGTACACGGAATGTACCGCCGTAAACGTTGCTTGAAATAATTATCCTGTCGCCGCTGTGAAAAAGGCTGAGTACTGCGGTTATTGCCGCCATTCCCGAAGCAAAGGCAAATCCTGCCTTTCCTCCTTCAAGTTCTGCGATAAGGGCTTCCAATGCCGCACGGGTAGGATTGCCTGTACGGGAATATTCCCATTTCGGTGTTTCACCGATCCCGCTCTGCTCATAGGTTGAGGTCTGATAAATCGGCACATTGACTGCCCTTGTATATTCATCTCCGTAAATTCCCCCGTGAATAAGAGCTGATTCTATACTCTTATATGTTGACATAATGATTACTCCTTATATTTCAAATTCTCTTCATTGTAATTTTCAAGTACCTTAAGCATATCCCACGCTGTTTTTTTCGCCGAAGGGAGATCATGTTCAAGATAATTTCCACATTCTTCTTTTTTGCTACCGGGTATTTCCCCTTCAAAATCCGCAATAAATCTGAAACTTTCCTGCACAGTTTTTATCGCCAGTTTATGCGGAACTTTGTCCCTGACAAGCAAATAAAAACCTGTTCGGCAGCCCATAGGCCCTACATAGATTACATTATCGGCAATTTCGCTGTTTCTTGCAAAGGTAGCCAAAAGATGCTCTATTGTATGCAATTCTCCGTTTCCAAGATAATCGCCTTTGTTTGGATTTTTCATTCTTATATCATAAGTCACAACATCGCCGTCAATACGGGAAATATACATTCCCTTTTCAAGCTTGTTATGGTCTACCGTAAAGCTGGCTATTTTTTTCATAACACCATTTTCCTCACCTATATCCCATCAAAAACTTTTTCATGCTGTTCTTGTTTAGCAGCTTATGATGGGCAAATATAATCATTTCTTTTCATTTTTCTCCTGGTTATCAACTTAAAATCCTCTCACCTGAAGCGGTGACAATCAAAAGTTTTTTGCCCACTTTTTTTCAAAAAAAGTGGGCAGAGTCAAGGGGTTGGGAACACAGACACTGTGCGGCAGCCCCTTGTGGGATTTTAAAGGGCGAAGCCCTTTAACTACCTTTGTATGCCAACATAAAATGTATATTCTCGAATGCTCTGATACCATCATTTCTGTCCTCAAAATAATGTTTCTGTATCATCTGAGGTGTTTCGTGCTCCTCTATTTCAAAGCCGTAACGGTCAAGTACCGTATTTATATCCGAAAGTGAATAACCATAAAGCATTTTTTCTCCCAGCTTTTCTGTAATTTCGGAAAGCGTCTGCACTCTTTCTGAGTTTTCCTCTCTAAGCGTTGTTTCATCGGGATAGTCAAATACGATTTTTCCTCCTGCATGACACAACTCACTTATATTTTTTATCGTCTGCTCAAAAACCGACAGTGTGAGGTAATATGAAACCCCTAAAATCGCAAAAAATGCCGGAAGTTTCGGGTCATATCCCGAAGCAAGCAGAATACTTGTCATATCGTCCTTTGAAAAGTCTATAGGAACAAATTTAAGATTTTTCGGAATATTCCATTCAAGTTTCCTTATTCTTTCACGCTTGTATCTGCCCGTATCAGGGTGATCCAGTTCAAATATCTTTATATGCGGATTACCATTCCTGAACGCAAAAGTATCCATACCTGCACCACAGATAACATACTGACATTCTGAATGTTTATCTGCAAATTCAAGAAGTTTTTCTTCCGCAAACGCTATGCGTGAAAGCGGAATTGGTGCTATATAGCGGTTAAGCTTCGGGGATATGCACTCTGTTTCAAAGCCATCGTTATCATATGTATTGTCAGGTTCAAAGTTATTCTGTATAAGCTGACCTATTTCTTCAAACTCCTGCTTACCCATCAAATCATAGGCAAGGTAATCGTCAAATATTTTCTCTTTCCCGATGTTTGAATGATAAGCACGGGCAAAGGAACAAAGTTTTGCAGTAATGCTTTCCTGTGTTGCTATCATATTTATCTCCTTTTTTGGCATAAAAAGACCGTCTGCACTGCATAAAAACAGACAGACGGCTTGGATATGGTAAAAAAAACAAATTTTACCTTTAAATAAAATCCTTCGTTAAGCCGCCTGTGTCGGTACAACACATACAGCAGCAAACAAGCACAGCAATTCTGCCGAAAACAAATACATCATTTTCGGCTGAAACAGTATTAAACTGTATATTGCTGCGGATTTTCATTTCAATTACCTCTTTTTTTATACTGAAAACATTGCCGTTGACAGGTATCTTTCACCTGTATCGGGCAGTATCGCTACAATTATTTTTCCTTTGTTTTCGGGACGCTTTGCAAGCTCTTTTGCTGCCCATACGGCTGCACCCGAGGATATACCTACAAGCAGACCTTCTTTTTTGGCAAGCTCTCTGCCTGTTTCAAACGCATCTTCATTTGTTACTTGTATAACTTCGTCATAAACTGCGGTATTAAGCGTTTCCGGAACAAATCCTGCACCTATACCCTGTATCTTATGCGGCCCGGGCTTTTCTCCCGAAAGTACGGGCGAACCCGACGGTTCAACAGCCACTACCTGAATATTCGGATTTTTGCTTTTCAGATACTCACCTACACCTGATACAGTACCTCCTGTACCGACACCCGCAACAAAGATATCAACCTTTCCGTCGGTATCCTCCCATATTTCAGGGCCTGTTGTATCATAATGTACCTTAGGGTTGGCACTGTTTGTAAACTGACTGGGAATAAAACTGTGTACATTTTCGGCAGCAAGCTCCTGTGCCTTTTCGATTGCACCTTTCATACCTCTTACACCTTCAGTCAGAACAACCTTTGCACCATAAGCCTTGAGAAGATTTCTACGCTCAATGCTCATTGTTTCGGGCATAGTCAGTATGACCTTATATCCTCTGGCGGCAGCAACCGCTGCAAGTCCAATTCCCGTATTGCCACTTGTCGGCTCTATGATAACAGAATCAGGCTTCAATATTCCTTTAGCCTCTGCATCGTCCAGCATAGCCTTTGCTATCCTGTCCTTTACACTTCCGGCAGGATTGAAATACTCAAGCTTTGCAAAAACTGTCGCTCCCGTATTTTTGCTTACCGTTTCAAGCTCTAAAAGCGGTGTTCCTCCGATAAGCTCGGTTATTTTTTTATATGTTTTCATGTATATTCTCTCCTCAGATTTATTGCGACAAATAATACAGCATCAACATCGCTTTTGAGAGGTTTTTATATTCATATAGATTTCTCCCTGTTCAGTAACTTATTCCTACTTAACTGGTAGGTTTTGATGTATTATCTCATACGCAGTCAGTTTTGTCAAGACTTTTTCCGTGTTTCGGTAATAGGATAATCCTATTACCGATTATCGGAAAAAAGATTTCAGTCTTATATCTGTGGAGTCGTGCGGCAATAATTTGTATTATAATCTGTGAGTTTGATAATCGGCGTATGAAGATGTTCCTTGTGTTCAGGAAGCTTAACTTTTCTGAATTCCATTTTTAGTGCATCATAAGTAAGAAGATAACCTGTCAGAAGTTCTCCGTTACCGAGCAGGTATTTTATTGCTTCCATTGCCTGAAGGCTTCCGATAACTCCGGCTATAGCTCCGATAACACCTGCCTGTCTGCACGAAGGCACCGAATTTACGGACGGTGGTTCCTTAAATATACATCTGTAGCACGGGCCTTTTCCCGGAACATAAGTCATAAGCTGTCCCTGAAACTGAAGGATTCCGGCATAGCAAAATGGCTTTTCAGATATTACACAGGCATCATTAATCAGAAACTTTGTGTCAAAGTTATCCGTACCGTCAATTATAAAATCGTAAACCCTGACTATATCAAGAATATTTGAGCTGTTCAGATAAAAAGGGTAGGTAATAACATTTACATCGGGATTCAGATTTCTGATAGTTTCCTTTGCGGAATCTGTTTTTTCTTTTCCAAGATTACCTGTTGTATGTATAATCTGCCTCTGTAAATTTGAAAGTTCAACTTTATCGGCATCGGCAATTCCTATCGTTCCTACTCCGGCAGCCGCAAGATACATTGCCGCAGGTGCTCCCAGACCTCCTGCACCGATAATCAAAACACGGGACTGCAAAAGCTTCTTTTGTCCTCTTGAACCTACGCCCTTTAAAATAATATGCCTTGAATATCGTTCAAGCTGCTCATTTGACAGAACCATATATTCCCTCCTTTTATATGAACAGACTCATATCCGCTCTTTCACACGACGCAAGAAAAGTTGTTACTCCTCCAAGTTCTATTCCGTCTATCAGTTCTTCCCTGCGAAGCCCCATAATATCCATTGACATCTGACAGGCAACCAAGCGTACACCGTGAGATATGGCATCATCTATCAGTTCTTCAAGTGAACGTATTCCTTTATTTTTCATAACGGAACGAATCATATCTGCACCCATTCCGCCCATATTCATACGGGAAAGCCCAAGTTTCTTTGTTCCTTTTGGCATCATCAGCCCGAAAAGTCTTTCTGTCAGATTTTTTTTAACTTTCGTTTTTTCAGGTTTTCTCAGAACATTAAGCCCCCAGAAAGTAAAAAACATAGTTACATTTCTTCCCATAGCAGCGGCACCGTTTGCCATAATAAAAGCCGCTATTGTTTTGTCAAGCTCACCCGAAAACACTATGAATGTTTTTTCATTATGCTTAGTTATATCGAAGGAACTTTCTGTAAAATTTCCTTTTGTGATTTCGGCTGTAATTATTCCGTTTTCGATATTTATTGAATCCAGATGATTTCCCGTACATTCACACCAAGCTCTGATATCCGAATAAAATGCTTCCTCTGTTGCCTTTACTATTGCCTTTGTTCCTGTCGGCTTTTTCCGCAGCAAATCTGCAACTTTCACAACAGGCCCGGGACATTTCAGATTCCGAGCATCAATCAATATCGTTTCTGTGCGGTTTTCCTGAGCTTTATTTTCCGCTTCTTCATGAATTTTCATACATTCCCTGTATGCCTGATATCCTCCGTCAAGATTTATAACATCATACCCACGATCTGTGAGAATATCTGCTATTTCTTCACTCCACTCTCCTGTTCTGCAATAAACGATAACAGGTTTCTCTTTCGATATTCGGTCAAGCTCAGAATAAAAAACAGAGAACGGAATATTTATCGAGCCGCCTATTCTGCCTGTGACCACTTCATCAGGTTCACGAAGATCAACTATTGTATATTTATCAACATCAAGGGAAATAAATTCCTTTGCCGTAATATGTCTGAATAAATCTTCTTTCATTTTATAACTTGCCATAATCATTTATGATACGGCCTATACTTTCTCCTTTTTTCAGTCTTTCAAGCATTGTTTTTGCCGGATTGGTCTGATTTTTGACACGTTCATAAAGCGGTGCAAGATAAATTTCTTCATTAAATCCCCGTTCACAAAGTCCTTCTTTACAAAGGTCAAGAACACTTTCGGCAAGAGCGTACAGACCGTCTGTGTCAGTGTAAGCAGGCAGTTCACGGCAAACAAGCTGACGGCGGAGTTCAACTGCATTGTAGCCGTTATTGTAAAGCGACCTGTCATTTTTCATAAGTGCCGTAAGTTCCGCCGTTTTATTCAGAAGTCCCAGATGAAAAGCCGCTACCGTCATCACATCGGAAACAGGCTGACAACAGGCACTGCGAAATTCAACCGTTCCTCTGTAGGTCAGGTCTTCAAACTTGAAGGTACGAAGATAGAACATATCCTCTAACTGCGGACAAAACTCCACAGAACGTATCTCTCCGTTTTCAAGGTATTCTCCGATAAGCGTATCCGTGTTGAAGTATTCAAGTATATTGACAGGCTTGAAATTAAGATACTTGCCATCACGCTCAACGCAATAAATGGCTGTAGTGGAGATATAATTCAATATATCATCAACTGTTTTTATTTCACAATCGTACATTCCCACATTATGCGGATTTATCCCGTGTGTACTGTTCTCCCAGAGCATATCACGGCAGCACAGAAGCTCTTCGTTTTCATTCAGAAGAACGGAATTATTAAAAAGCAGAGCTTTTATAGGTTCAAGCTGATTGAAAGCATTTATCACCTGCGGCAAACTTTCCTTTGTAACATCAAGCTGTACCTGAGAAGCACTGGAAAACATACCAAACTGCGGATAACGGTGAAAATACATCGGCAGACAGGTATACTTTGAGAAAGACGACAGATGATGAAACAACATTTTATATCTGCCGTTTTCAATCGGTATATTATTATTGACAAGTCTGTTTGGATTGATACCCATGCCCGTGAGGGTATAGTTATACGGTCTGAAAAAGTCCTGCACAAAATCATAGTATCTGCAAAAGCGTCTGTATATTGTGTGAAGTTCACTTTCCTTCCCAAAAGAAAACTCCATATTGTTATATGAGCAGTCATAGGAAAATATATCTCCGTTTTGCTTGTTCAGTGCGGAGTATATTTTTCCCTGCTCGTCAATGCCTGTAGGAATAAACCCGAACTCCTTTAAAAAAACAGAAGTCAGCGTATGCACTATCTCAAAATCAACGGCACTGTGTTCAAGATTGACGATGGGCATTTCTATTTCAACGCCGATAAAGCTGCCTTTTTTGTTCTCAGTCGGTTTTATATAACGGTCATAAAGACGACTTATTATTTCTTCTTTTGTCATATTTTCAGCCTCCTTTACAGATTTGCAAATATGCGATAGAGCATCCTCATGGATTCTTCGCTTTCGATATATTCATGCTTATGAACAGTTCCCGTTCTTAACAGCTTTCCGTTATAAAATGCTGTAAGACGAGTAAACGGCAGCGGCTGCCATACTTCCTCGCTCAGTGGAACGGTGGAAAGCATTGTCATATTGTTTTTTGTCAGATAATAAAGCGTCCCCTTGCAGTTAGTATGGGCATAGAGATATTTGCCGTCTGAAAACAAGAGGTTTAGCTTGTTACCCTTTGCCATATCGCAAACGATACTGTCAAACAGCTCAAAACGCTCCTCAAAGACAAGCCTTGCCCCTTTTTGTATCTGTGCATCATTCAATCTTTCCATCAGATAGATAAAAATTCTTTCACTGTCGGTGTCGCCCATCTGTCTTTTAATATATGGATTAAGCAACGGATAGTCAAATATTGTACCATTGTGTATCAGCGTCCAACGTCTGCCTGTATTGTCCTTTCCTGTAAACGGGTGACAGTTTTTATATTCTACATTTCCGATAGTAGCATACCGTATATGTGCAAGAATAATCTTTGCTTTTATCGGCTGTGACAGTCGCTCTTTAAGATAATTGCTCTTTAAGGCCGTTATGCTTTCCTTTTCAATAAGAGCACTGTTTCTTGAAATACAGCCAAGTCCCCAGCCGTGAGGGTGTTTGCTGCTGTGACTGAAAAAGGTTTTCAGATAATCATTGGCTTCATATTCACTCTGAGATGATAATCCTAATATTTCACACATAGCCTACACTCCTTTGATATTCTTTTGCAAGCTTCAACCCCTTTTCCATATAGGCACTGCTGAAACGTTTGCTGATAATTTCGGCATAGCTGTTTCCCATTTTTATCTTCTCAAGCTGATAATCTGTTACATCTCGGTAATCAGGAAAGTTTTTTATTGTAAAGCTCTGAATATCATCAAGAATAAGCTTTGCCATTTGTCGGATTTCATCATTTCCGAATACGGCAGCCTCCTTAATACGCTTTACAGACTTGAGCTGATCAATCTCTGTAAAATCACTTTCAGGCAAGCTGGCAAGATACAATATAAGAAGATGTATAAATTGTATATCCTCAACAAAAATACCTGTCGGAGATAACGGATTGACATCTATTACACGCAGCTCAAGGTGATTTATTCCGTTTTCTGCAAGAGTTTCAAGTCTGTTTGCCCCACGAGGCTTCAGTCGCACAGGATAATAAAACTCCGAAACAGAGTTCAGATTGCCGTTGTCAATATATTTCTGAATGCTCATTATATAATTATCAAGGCTGGAATAATCAAGTATCGGAACAAAATGATTCCAGTAGCCTTTATCCGAGCATCGTATGGAGGAATAAACATTGCTGTCCGTACCGACAGTACAATCCGAAACAGGACTTGCTGCCGTAAGATACACTACCAGCCATGTATACTGCATAAGTCTTGATGCAAGACGCAGATATGTATCATTCTTAAACTTAATAAAATCATTCTCTTTGCTTTGTTCAAATGCTGTCTTTATAAGTTGCCCGGAAAATGAAAAATTAAGATGAATACCAGAAAACAGCATTTTTATTTTACCGTATTTCTGAGCAAGATATTGCCGATATAAGGATTTACTTTGCAGACTGCCTGTATATTCTGCAACAGGTATTTCATCTTCTCCGCTTATCTTAGGTGGATTTGAAAACGGCCACAACAACTCGCCGTTTTCTTTCAGTCTTGTATTGATAAACCTTTGAAGTTCAAAAAGCTGGTCATTGAGTTGTTTCGGATTTGTAAATACGTCTCCTATAATTTCAATCTGATTTTCACAGAAATCACGGTCAATATTTTTATGTCTTTCAAACGGATGTGGTGTCTGTGCCAGCCTTCCGTCAGTATTTACACGCAGACTTTCTCTTTCTATGCCGAATTCTGCCTGTTTGATATATTCTTTTATTGTTGCGTTTTCAAAATCAAAAAGCATATTATCAACTCAATTCATTATAAATTTACACGATTAAATTTATCAGGGTTAAACGATAGAATTTCCTACCTGTTTGATAGGTTATTGTATCACAAAATATATTTCTTGTCAATATATTCACTATACAAAACCACGGAAATCAATTTTCTTTATTAGAAAATTGATTTCCGTGGTTGCCCTGCTTTACCTCTTGTAATCACGAAAAGAGTAGTTTATAATAATTGAAATCGACAATTTCAATTATTCGTTAAAATAAACAAAAAGTTACAAAGGAAGTTGAGAATATGTCTTAATATGCTATGCCTCTGGGAATCAGTGACTTTGAAAAAATCAGAACTAACGGATATTACTACATTGATAAAACAGACCTGATTAGTCAGATTACAACAAACCGTGCAGAAGTCACGCTTTTTACCCGCACCCGCCGTTTCGGGAAATCGCTGAATATGAGTATGCTGCAACATTTCTTTGACATTACAGAAAACAGCAAAGCTATTTTTGACGGGCTGAAAATTTCCGAAAATCAGACACTCTGCGATGAATGGAGAAATCAATATCCCACAATTCTTATATCTTTTAAAACCGTAGATTCCATTAATTTTGAAAATGCAGTTGCCCAACTCAAACTGGTTCTTTCAGACTTGTTTGCAAAATACACTTATCTCCTGAATAATAAAGCTATTGATGAAAATGATATAAAAAAATTCATGCGTATACAATCAGAAACTCCGCAAATATCGGATATAATGGATTCTCTGTTTTTCCTGACCCGTTTGTTGAATGACTATTATAAGAAAAAAGTTATTCTCCTTATTGATGAGTACGATGTGCCGATGGCAAAAGGTGACGCAAATGGTTATTACAGGGAAATTACAGATATTATGCGTTCTATGTTCAGTAAATCACTCAAAGACAACACCTATATAAGAACCTGTTTAGTATCTATTTAAAAGTACACAAACACAAATACTAAAATCGATGTTTATAAAACACCGTAATATAGCAATTACAAATATTTGTAATTGCTATTGTATTTTACACACACTTTTGTTATATTTAGTATCAGAGGTGAATGCTATGAGCAAAACAGTAGGCTATGCAAGAGTATCAACAAGTGAACAAAATCTGGACAGACAAATTAAAGCACTAGAACAATATGTAGAAGAGGATATGATTGTCACGGACAAGGCAAGCGGAAAAAATCTGAACAGAGCCGGTTATCAGTCATTAAAGGTTGGTATCGGTAAACTGGTAAAGGGAGATATTCTCTATATCAAAAGTCTTGACCGACTGAGCCGCAATAAAGAAGAGCTGAAACGTGAGCTTCAATATTTTAAAGAACAGGGAATAAAAGTCAAGGTACTGGATATGCCGACAACAATGACGGAATTTCCTCCCGAACAGGCATGGATTGGTGATATGATAACAAATATCATGATCGAGGTGCTGTCAAGTATTGCACAGAACGAGCGTGAAGTCACACGTCAGAGGCAAATTGAAGGTGTTGCAGCAATGCCGACAGACAGTTCTACAGGAAAGAAAATAAGCCGCCGTACAGGAAATCCCATTGGCAGACCTCCCGTTAAATATCCAAAGAAATGGGACAGTGTATATAAAGAATGGAAGGAAAAGAAAATCACTGCAAGGCAGGCTATGCGACTGCTTAATCTGAAACCAAATTCTTTTTACAAATTAGCCAAGCAATATCAGTCTGAATAATTTCTGCTACGCAAATTTTCCGCTTGTGCGGTTGGAATGATATTCTCATTGTATGGCTGTAACAATTAAAAGTTTTGTCCACTTTTGGGGAAGTGGTGGGGTTCAGGGGCAAAGCCCCTGATGGGATTTTTAAGGGCAAAGCCCTTAAACTCCCCAAAATTCCAACAGAATTTGCGAAAGCAAATTTCGACAGTAACTACCTGACTTTCAACCGCACAGTTGGAAGTTTTTTCTTATAGCCATTGTATGAATGCTGTTTTGTCTGTGCAGTTGTAACCTGCTTGTTTATAGAAGTTCAATGTATTTTTCTCTTTTGCCCCCGTCAGCAACATCATTTTGTAGCAGTCATCTTCGAGTGCTAATTTTTTGGCATAATTCAGACAAGCCGTTGCACAACCTCTTTTCCTGTAAGCGGAATGCGTAACCACATTCTCGATAAATGCGTAAGGACGGATATTTCTTGTCAGGTTTGAAATAATCACACATACACAGGAGGACACAATTTTACCGTCAATTTCACAGACAATAATGTGATGGTTTTCATCATTACAGATAACAGACCATGTATCCTGCAAACGGTTATTGCTTTCAGGTATGTTATGTTCATGTAAATGCGTATACAATTTCAGTAAATCATACAGTTCATTCGGGTATATTTCTCTGATAATCATTACGACCACCCTTTAATTAATTTTCAGAGCGTTAATCTCATTTTGCAGATTTTCCAGAAATCTTCCTGCGTGAATACCGTCCATCTGCGTATGGTGAAACTGAAACGATATAGGTAGAGAATACTCGGACTGATTTTTTCGATATTTTCCCCAGAAAACAAACGGATTACTGAAACCTCTGTTCATTCCGACAATGCTGTCAAGTTCTGTTTCAATAATTGCCGATGTACCGATAACCATACTTTCTGCTGATAAGTCATAATCACAGCAATTTTCCCAAGAGTAAACCGTGTATTTCAGATAATCTTCCTCGAACTTTTCCAGATTATCAAAAAACGGAATATCACAGGAATTGATGTCACCGTTTTTTATTTTTAATAATCATATTTACCGCAATTGTGTCATATTGCATAAGTTTATTTCCAACAGGCAAAGTATAGAACTCTGTTATGTGAGTGGCGGTTTTTCCTATGCAATACAGCATAAGCATATTAAATTTTTGTCCTTGTTTACTGATATTAACTAAATTTGTTATGTTCAGCGTCTTAAAAAAAGTTACCATCGGATTTGGTACTTTCAACCAAAGATGACAGGCTTTTTCTCTTGTTGTGTTTTGTGGTTGGACTTCTCTTACCATTGTATTTTCTCTCTTTATGTATGATTGATATTCATAGTGTATTATTGCATTGAAAAATTGTCAAACCGTTTTTCAGCTTGTTTGGGGGCTTTCTAAGGGCAAGGCTCTTTTCAGGGGCTTTGCCCCTGAACCCCACCACTTTTGAAAAAGTGGACAAAACTTTTAATTGTCATAGCTATACGATGAGAAAATCATTCCAATCGCACAGTTGGAAGTTTTTTCTTATAGTCATGGTATGAACGCTGTTTTGTCTGTGCAGTTGTAACCTGCTTGTTTATAGAAGTTCAGTTAACTCGTTCAAAAGCCCTGTACACTATCAAAGTGTCTGTTGTTTTATGCCACAGCTACAAGTGATTCTTCTGCAGTATCGCTGTAAGGTGTAAGCCTGAAATCGCCGTAAATTGTCGTAAACTCGTTTTTCATCGAAACCGTTTCAATTCCGAGTTTATCACAATCTTCTTTAAAAGATGCTGCTTCTTCAATATTGCCGTGATCTCTTTCAGTATCATCACAAAGAAGCATATATGACTTGCCGCCGTGCTGTATGACATACTGAGCCATTGCTGTATCGCCCGAGCTGTTTCCAAATGACAGAATCGGTGATATTCCCAAATCATTGATGATGCTGACAACTTTGTTCAGCTTGAGATCCTTGAATGTGACAGTCCCGTCAAAGATAATCTTTTCATTTGCCGCAGGCGTATAATCACGAGCTTTGACATCATCTTCCTTACCCTCTGCGGTAATGCCATATGTTGTACCAAGAATTTGATAAGAAGGAATGTACTCGCCTAAAGCATCTTTTGATAGCTCACGCAACATATTGACCTCTGCACCGCTGTTGATATAGACCTTGAAGCCGTTTTCGGTCAGATATTTTACAAGGGAAATCATAGGCTTATAGTAGCCGTCGGCATAGGTCATATTCTCAAAACCGGCAACAGGCTCTGACATGAATTTGCGAACATATTCACTGTATTCCTCAACAGTAAAGCCCTTGAAAGCCTCTGCAATAATATCGCTTGAAGAACGGGGAGACTTCGGCTTCTCGCCACCATTCAACAGATATTCCTCCAATGCTTTGCAATAAGCAGCGTCTTCCTAATTGCCCTTGTAGGTATCATCGTGAACCAAACGATGTATCATACGACATTGGTCAACATATGTCGGGAAAAGTTCACCGTAAAGTGTGCCGTCTGAATCAAATACAGCAATTCTTTCAGTTTCGGGAACATATTTATCCGACTTTTCATCTGTCACAGCCGAAACATATTCTATTATCGACTTCATAGCAGGTGAATCCTCTGTCCAGTATTCAAAAGAAGTTGCTTTGCTGTCTGACTCAGCCACTGTCTATCGCTGTTTTCCGTACTGCTGTCAGAAACGACAGATGCAGTTGATACAACCGAGGATTCGGTGGTATTCTTGCTTTCTCCACCTGATGTGTTGCTACAGGCTGTAGCAGAAATGACAAGTATTGATGCCATAATAAATGATATAATCCTTTTTTTCATTTTTGGTGTTCCTTTCTTTTTAAGAATGAATTATACAATACAAAATATTTCCACCTGTGTGGTTGGAATGATTTTCTCATCGTATAGCTGTGACAATGAAACGTTTTTGTCCACTTTTTTCAAAAAGTGAAAGGCATAGCCTTTTTCGTGGGGAAAAAATCGCTCGTAGCGATTTTGGGGCAAAGCCCCTTGTGGGATTCTTAAGGGTTGGGAACACAGACACTGTGCGAAGCCCTTTAACCTAAATGGGCAAGAAGTCCCCCACCTCTTAGGTGGAGGGATGAATTGCCCGTCAGCCGCAAGGCTGACGGCAATTCATCCCCGACCTATAGAGGTCGCAATGTCGTCAACTTAAGGTTGTCATTCCGAACGAAGTGAGGAATCTTTTTTAAGATCCTTCACTTCGTTCAGGGTGACAAACAGCGTATTTTTATTGTGCATAATCACGAAAAATAAAAAATTTACTCATCTATAGATTATAACTATAAATGAGCAAATTTAAGAAAGCATCGTGAAAATGCACAAAAAATCAAGAAACAAGCATACTGAATAAGCTGGAAATATCTTGTCCGGATTTGCCGAAGTTATAGATATAGAGAATCTGTTCTCGATGAATAGAATGGGAAAGCAGAGAAAATCCCTCTGAAAAATGAAAAGATTTCAATTGAGAGCAGGCGACAAAA
>Ga0256407_10000598_pt1 | contig 83972 bp, 84 predicted proteins | sample RumenRJG_04DNA_FD_193489 | JGI IMG/M metagenome (GOLD analysis project Ga0256407, IMG submission 193489) | Bovine rumen microbial communities from Lethbridge, Alberta, Canada - RJG_04 | ecosystem: Host-associated > Mammals > Digestive system > Stomach > Rumen | place: Canada: Alberta... | reverse complement strand
TATGGTCTATCTGGTATGCTCAGATTTAAGGGTCCCACTTCCTAATAGAAAACCTCGATACGCATGATCAGCATAAGCATTGGTGTTGGTGAATTTTTTTACCCACCATCATACCCGAAGAGCCAGAAAACGGCTAAATTTATCTTCGATTAATCCGATATTATCTTTGAATATGTTAATTCTCCTCATCACAAGGATGTGTAAGGAACGATCTTCTCCATGGACGGAATGATTTATGACCAGGGGGTAACTGCCTTATGATGAGATCACTCTATTCCGGCGTAGCAGGTCTTAAGACCCATCAGACACGCATGGATGTCATCGGTAACAATATCGCAAACGTCAATACGACCGCATTCAAATCCACGGCCGTATCTTTCCAGGATATAATGTATCAGACCACATCCGCTGCTTCCGGTGCCACCGAGACTGCCGGCGGAAAGAATGCGAAGCAGATCGGTCTCGGTGTTACGACCGGCGCGACGAAGATATCCATCACCTCCGGCGGTTCCGCCCAGTCTACGGGTGACGCCCTTGATATCAAGCTCACTGACGCAAATTCCACAAACTTTTTCATTGTGAACAACGGCAAGGAAAACCTCTTCACAAGGGCCGGCTCCTTCTATCTTGACGGAAACGGTTCTCTTGCTATGACTACTACAGGCTACCTCGTACAGGGCTGGCAGGCAGTCGTAAATGCGGACGGTTCAAGGACTATACAGAGGGATACGGTTTCTCCGCTTCGTATCATGAGCGCAGAGAACAAGACATCAGAACCTGAGGCTACAGAGGAAGCAAACGTGACCGGCGTCATCGACCAGACGGATTCCAATATCAATTCCGAGAGCGGAAGAGCATTTACGCTTTCGCTTTATGACAATCTCGGCTATTCCTATACGGCAAGGTTCACAACAAAGCTGCTTGATGAGAGCCAGGGGACCTATACCGTGAAGCTCACAAACATATATGACAGTGAGCAGAACGATATACTTGATCAGTGGCTGAATGCGAATATTCAAGACCCTTCAGCAACAGAGGAAGTAATAAATAACGAGAAGGAAATGCTCCTTGCGCGTGTCTTCGGAGATCCTGATTCAACCAAAACAGACAATTATACGATCGGTTCTGATTTTACGATGGCCGGGTCGCTGATTTCCTACAAGGAAAATACCGCTGACTTAAGTACACTTGGAGATACCCTTAAAAATGGTTCTGATACTATCATAAATTTTGGCGGATATAGCAAGTCGATTAAGGATATTTTTGGAGTATCGGGTATTCCTGCCGGTACTAGGTTCTATCAGACGACGGACGGAAATCTTCCTGAAGGTGCTGCTAATACTGATCCTCCATACGTTCTCTGGAATCCCTACAACAAAACGCTTTCCTATACCCAGAGAGATACAAACTGTGTGCTTCAGTTCAATACCGCTGACGGAACCTTCAGCAACATCAAGGATGTTAATACTTATGAAGATGGAAGCATCTATAAAACTGAGGGTAACACTACTGACACTACTCCTAAGTTATCCGACGGTGGCAACTCCGCGGTACTGAAGCTTGAAGCTTTAAGGCTGATAGGACAGTATGCTGGACAGGGTTACCGTCAGGCCGAAGGCGGCACAACCTTCAAGGACGGTCTTCGCGATATAAATATCGATTTCACGAGAACAGAAAACTACATGAACGGCGGGAATTCCACCGTTGGCGCGGATCGCGGTATGGTCACGGATTCCACCGCAAAGGCCGGTAAGGCCCTCGGCGCACTGACAGGAGTATCCGTATCCCAGAACGGTCAGATCTACGGCTCCTATGACAACGGAAACACCGTCCTTCTCGGACAGATAGCAGTGGCGCAGTTTGCAAATGCTTCAGGTCTTGAGTCCCTCGGTGACAACTGCTACGGAACCACATTGAACTCCGGTGAGTTCGACGGCATAGGTGTTGATGTCACATCAGACGGCGGCTCTATGAGCACAGGACAGCTTGAAATGTCAAATGTAGACCTCGCGACCGAGTTTACTGACATGATCACGACACAGCGTGGTTTCCAGGCAAACTCCAGGATCATCACGGTGTCCGACAATATGCTTGAGGAGCTTACAAACCTTAAGAGATAAGCCTTAAGTAAAGTCTTATAAATACCAAACGGTGCTGGCAATCACTTTGTCAGCACCGTTTATCATTAAATGGTGCAATGAGATACTCACCATATTTTGTGGTAATCTTTCCTGAAAATACAAAATCTATTGCCTATTTTGCAATAAAAAGTAGACAATAAGAAGGCAATCATATAAAATACATAGATGGTTTATCGGGAAAGACGGCATTATTTGTGTTTTTTTGTGTTGATATATTCTTGAGGACGGTGATCGTTTTATGGACATAGCCTCGCTCCTTGGTCTTGGCGGCGGTATCGGCGTTGTCATGTTCGGTATTATCCAGTCTGCCGGTGCGGGAGGTATTTCATACTTCATCGATATCCCCTCCATTATCATTACTGTGGGGGGGTCCTTGATGGCGCTTGCAAGCAGCCGCAAGATGCCGGATTTGATCGGAGGATTCAAATCCCTGAAGCTTGCCATAAAGGAGCCAAGCATCCCGAGTCCCCAGACTACGATACAGCAGATCATCGACATGTCGAATGTGGCCCGGAAGGAAGGGCTTCTTGCCCTCGAGGGTTATACTGAAAATATAAATGACGATTTCATGAAAAAGGGCATCATGCTCGTGGTAGACGGTACCGATGCGGATCTTGTCCGCTCCATCCTTGAGACCGATCTTACGAATATGGACGATCGGCACAAGGCTGTTGCCGGTTTCTGGGATTTCTGGTCGACCATGTGCCCTGCGTGGGGAATGATAGGTACTCTGATCGGTCTGGTCATCATGCTTCAGAACATGTCGGATCCTTCATCCATCGGGCCTTCCATGGCGGTCGCCCTCATCACAACATTTTACGGCTCTTTGATAGCGAACTGGATCTGTGTTCCTACCTGCGAAAAACTGAAGCTGAACAATTCGATAGAGATTTCCGTGAAGTCAATAATGATCGAGGGGATACTTTCAATACAGGCAGGCGAGAATCCTCATGTCATCGAAGAAAAGCTGAAGACATTCCTTGCTCCTTCGCTTCGTGCGGCGATAGGAGGGCAGGAAGGTGAAGGCGGTGGAGGCTGATGAAGAAGAAACCGGATCCGCCCAAAGCCTTTCCGTTGTGGCAGAGTACATTCTCAGACCTTATGAACCTGCTTCTCTGCTTCTTCGTTCTTCTGTTTTCGATGTCGTCGATCAATGAGGAGAAGTATCTTCAGATCGTGAATTCGTTGCAGTCTGCCTTTACTACCGTTATCTCAACCGGAGGTTCGACTGTAGTTCCCGCCAAGCTTGTTTCAAGCGGCATTACACAGCTCCCTGATTACTCAAACTACTTCGGTGATACGATGTCAAAGGGTAATGAGGGCGGACAGATAGATCCGGGCGGTTCGGACAGCAGCGGACAGCAGCAGGGTACGGTAGACACAGACGAAAAGACAGAAGAGGAGAAGGAAGCCGAGGCAAAAGCCGAGCTGGAAAAGAAGGCGCTTGAGGAAAGCGAGAGGATGGCAGAGCATATCGAGGCTCTGGCTACCGAGATGGGCATTCAGGATATGATAGAGGTCGATTTCAATGGCAACTATGTCAGGATAACGATGTCCGGGGCTCTCCTTTTTGATTCAGGCTCCGCTACACTCCGGGATCAGGCTGTTCCTATAGTTCAGAAGCTTGGCACCATACTCAACAATTATCCCAACAATCTCATAGAGGTTGAGGGACATACGGACAATGTCCCGATACATTCCCAGAGATTTGAGGACAATGACGTTCTTTCGATGTACAGGGCGCTCTATGTTTCAAATGTCTTAAGAGACAGCTCCACCATCAACCCGGGACATGTGAAGTCCTCCGGCTGTGGCGAATATGATCCCATTGCTGACAACTCGACTCCCGAGGGACGGGCGAGAAACCGTCGGGTTGAGGTCAAGGTATATAATTCATACAATTCCGGTGATATAGTTTCTGAAGGAATCTGAAGGAAAAGGAAATGAAAAAGAGTCTGCTTACTGTAGTTACATTTGCACTCTGCCTGATAAATGTCGTTCTGACAGCCATAATGGCAGTGGTAGTGGTTCCTGAGGTCAAGAAGGTAAACTCCCTTGTATCACAGGTATCAACAGCTATTGAGCTCGATCTCGAGGCCGGAAAGTCCCAAAGTGGTGCCTCGAACATTCCGATAGAGCAGCTTGCTTATTATTCCATATCCTCTATAACCGTCAGCCTGAAGGATGACGGGGATGGAAAGAACCATATCGCGAATATCAATATGGTCATGTCCATAGATACGAAGCATGAAAATTACGGAACTTACGGAGCGCCTTTCGATAATGCTTCCGACAAGAAGGGAACCTATGACGATCTGGTCAAGAGTATAGTGAACGAGGTTGTTTCCCAGTATACCGTGTCAGAGATCAAGGACAGTCCCGATACTGCCCAGGATGCTATCAGGCTGAAGCTGAACGAAAAATTCGGCGACAATTTTGTTGTCAGCATCAACTTCTCGCAGGTTCTCACGCAGTAAGGAAGGTTTTGTTTATTTTCAGAAGGAAGCAAGACGGTTTAATAAGAGATGAGTGATGTCCTTTCACAAAGCGAAATAGACAACCTCCTCCAATCACTTTCAAATGGCGATGTAGACATAGAGGAGATGAAAAAGTCCTCCGAGAATGTCGTGAAGGACTATGATTTCGCGCGTCCTTCCAAATTTTCGAAGGAACACTTAAGGACTCTTGAGATCATATTCGAGCATTACGGACGGCTTCTCTCAACGACACTGCCCATCTACCTTCGGAAGAATATCCAGGTTGAGGTGATGAACTCCGAGGCCGTCACTTATATGGAATTTACGAACGCGCTGTCAAACCCGGTTCTTCTCGGAGTAGTGGATTTCTCGCCGCTCCAGGGCTCCATTATCCTTGAGATGGCTTCAAAGCTCGGCTTTGCCTTTGTTGACAGGATGCTTGGCGGAGAGGGGAATCCCCTTGAAAAGACCAGGGATTTCACCGAGATCGAGCTTCTTATCATAGAGCGTATAATGAACAGCGCGGTGGAACTCCTCAGAGAGCCTTGGGAGAACGTTCTTGATGTCTATCCCAGAATGGAGAGGATAGAGACGAATTCGCAGTTTGCCCAGATCATCTCGCCCTCCGAGATGATCGCAATAGTTACATTGAATATCAAGATGGGCGAGATAGAGGGACTTATGAATATCTGCCTTCCTTATCTTACCCTTGAGCCTGTCATGGACAAGCTGAATACCAAATTCTGGTATTCAAATATGCAGGAAAAGACTGATGAGAACTACAGTGATGATATAGAGGTTCTGATCAGGAGAGCGGAGATTCCCGTCACTGCAGTGCTGGGAAACAGCTCCATAAACGTTTCCGATTTTGCTGCTCTTCAGGTTGGCGATATCATCAGACTGGATACAAAGGTTGATGATGAGCTTTCCGTTTTTGTCGGAAACCTGAAGAAGTTCACGGCGCTTCCCGGAGAGTTTGGAAAGGACTATGCCGTGCGCGTTACATCCATAATCAGGGAGGAAGAAGATGAGTGATACAACACTCTCACAGGAAGAAATAAACGCCCTGATAGCCGGTGGAATACCCGACAGCCCCCCGGCATCTTCGGCCGTCTCCGGTGACTCGCCGCTTACGGGCGAGGAGATCGATACGATCGGCGAGATCGCGAACATCTCCATGGGCTCCGCCGCGACAGCGTTGTTTTCTCTTGTAAACAGAAAAGTTGAGATTTCGACTCCTGTGGTTTCGATAGCCAATTGGGATGAGATCATCTCTCTATATGAAAAGCCCTGTGTTCTTATCAAGATCTCATATACAAGAGGTATCGATGGTTCAAATGTCCTCATACTGAAGGAGGACGATGTAAAGATCATCACCAATCTGATGATGGGCGGGGACGGCACCAATGTGGATGATGAACTCGGAGAGATCCATCTCTCGGCTATCTCCGAGGCCATGAACCAGATGATGGGCTCCTCGGCGACCTCATTATCCTCGATGTTGAACAAGACCGTTGATATCACGCCTCCTGTTTCAGACCTCATAGATCTTCAGGATACCGGGAGTATCGACGGGATAGGAGAGTTCATAAAGGGCGACTTCGTAAAGATCCAGTTCCGTCTTCTGGTGGGCGAGCTTGTTGATTCCATAATGATGCAGCTCTATCCCATAGCGCTTGTGAAGGATATGGTCTCCCAGATCAGATCCAACATGGAGACGGATTCGAATTCCACAGTTGATGATGCAGCCTTCGGAGAAACACCTAATGATGCTCCTCAAAGCGCACCTGCACCTGCGCCGGCACCGCCGCCTCCGCAGCCTACTCCTGTGGCACCGCCTCCGCAGCCAATGCCACAGCCGATGCCGCCTCAGGGGATGGAGTATCAGTACCAGCAGCCGATGCCCATGTATCAGCCGCAGCAGCCCCCGGTCAATGTTCAGGCAGCACAGTTTACATCCTTTGCAGGGGCATTTCCACCGTCCTATTCCTCCGAAAACATCGACATTATCATGGATGTTCCGCTGGAGGTTACCGTAGAGCTTGGAAGGACGCACAAATCCATAAAGGATATCCTGGAATTCACTCCGGGCACTATCATAGAGTTGAACAAGATAGCCGGTGAGCCGATAGATGTCCTTGTCAATGGAAAATACGTAGCAAAAGGCGAGGTAGTGGTGATCGAAGAGTCCTTCGGAATACGTATCACAGAGATTGTCAAGTAATGCTTGCGTGATTTACCTTAAAATTGTATTATATAGTCTGTCTTTATTTTTCGTAAAGGAGATGAAACGATGGCAAAGAACATACTGATCTGCGATGACGCTGCATTCATGAGGATGATGATCAAGGATATCCTTACGAAGAACGGCTACAATGTTGTCGGAGAAGCCGAGAACGGACAGAAGGCTATCGACGCGTATTCGGAGTACAACCCCGATCTTGTTCTTATGGACATTACAATGCCGGAGCTTGATGGTATCGGCGCACTCAAGGGGATCAAGGCGAAGGATGCCAATGCAAATGTTATCATGTGCTCGGCAATGGGTCAGCAGGCGATGGTTATTGAGGCTATACAGTCAGGTGCCCGCGATTTCATAGTGAAGCCCTTCCAGGCTGAAAGGGTTCTTGAGGCCGTCAAGAAGGTTATAGGCTGAAAGAACTCCTGTTATGGCTCTTCTCCTTACCCAGGGACGGTTTGAGGGTATCTTTCAGCTCATAGTAGTCCTGATAATCTTCGTGGTCGTGCTTGTTCTTACATATTACACGACCAAGTGGATAGCCGGCTATCAGAAAAAGCATGGCAACGGGAAGAATTTCAGGATCGTCGAGAGCGCGAAGATCGCGACGAACAAATATATTGAGATCGTCGAAGCCGGGAAGGAACATTACTTCGTAATAGCCATAGGTAAGGATGAGGTGACCTTCATAGGCGAGCTGCCGAAGGAGGATGTCTTTTTGGAGGAAGAGGGGGTCAACGCTCAGAACGGATTTATGGCTTCAGCCAAGTCATCCGCGAGGTTTTCTGAGCTTCTTTCCTCGTTCAAAAAGCGAAAGTAATCTTACATGAAAAAGACAACTTCAAAAATCATATGTGCCGTCAGTCTATCATTGGCGGCTTTTTTCTTAGCTGTTTCTCTGGTTTTGATCCTTCCCGGAAGGGCATTTGCGACTACAGTAGGAGACGCCCAGCAAAATGACGTGACTGTTCCAAATGCCGGGAATGACAATGCCGGATACGGAGAAGCAGATCAGGGTCAGAACAATATCCCGCCCTACGGCAGGAATGACAACAATACAAATCCATATTACACGGACTACGGCTCGACACAATATGCTCCGAACGCATCCAATTCCACTACGAGTACCGGAGGCTTTTCCCTGACATTTGATGGTCAGAATGCATCACTTTCCGCTACGGTAAGGATGTTCCTGGTACTTACGGTTCTTGCTATTGCGCCGGCTCTCCTTGTGATGCTCACCTCATTTACAAGGATCATTGTCGTGCTCCACTTTATCCGTGCAGCCCTCCAGACGCAGACCGCACCTCCGAACCAGGTTATGGCCGGTCTGGCTTTATTTTTGACTTTGTTTATAATGTGGCCGACACTGGTCTCTATAAATAATAATGCCCTGGCGCCCCTTGACCGTGGGGAGATCACATATGAGCAGGCAGTAACCGAGGCGCAGAGACCGCTTCGGCAGTTCATGTACGGGCAGACGCAGACGAAGGACCTCAATTTCTTCTGCGATATAGCAAATGTGACCTATACCGATTATGATGATGTTCCTTTCGTCGTTCTCGTGCCGTCTTTCATACTTTCCGAGCTTCGGACAGCCTTCATAATAGGCTTCCTCATCTATATACCCTTCATAGTGATAGATATGGTCGTTGCATCGGTGCTGATGTCCATGGGTATGATGATGCTCCCGCCGACCACGATATCGATGCCGTTCAAGATACTTCTTTTTATCATGGCTGACGGCTGGAACCTTGTTATTGGAAGTCTCATAAAGACCTTTTATTAGTAATACGGAGGTAATGATAAATGACTGAAGGTCAGGTACTTGACGTAATGCGTGATGGTTTTTACAACATCATCATCTGTTCTGCGCCTATGCTCCTTATATCTCTTGTGGTCGGTCTTGTGATCTCCATATTTCAGACCGTCACCTCCATACAGGAGCAGACGCTTACCTTTGTTCCGAAGATATTGTCTATTTTTATCGCGCTCCTTGTATTCGGTTCCTTCATCATGAACACGCTGATCAACTATGTCGCGAATACCTGGTCAAATTTTTCCCAGTTCATAAGACCGGTTTCTTCATGAAATGGTACAGACGACCTTTTCACTTGCGTCATTTGAATACTTCCTTCTCATCTTCATCAGGATAGCGTCCTTCACCTTTGCTGCCCCTTTTTTTTCCACAAGGGGTTTCCCGGTGAGGACGAGGATAGGCTTTTCCGCCGTGCTCGCCATCCTTGTGGCAAATTCCATCTCACCTGTGGAGATGCCTTATGTTTCAGCGATCGGCTACAGCGTGCTGGTTGTGAAGGAGATAATATGCGGAGTGCTGATAGGCTTTGTCTGCAATATCTGCATGTCCATAATCACCTTTTCCGGCAGTCTTATAGACATGAATATAGGCCTTTCGATGGTGTCGGAATTCGATCCCACCATGAACACGCAGATGACGGTCTCGGGACAGTTTTATTATTATTTCATGCTGCTTCTGATGCTTGCCTCGAACCTGCACAAATACATTCTTTCGGCCTTCATCGATTCATTCACGATGATACCCCTCGGGGGAGCTGATTTTGAATGGGACAATATAGTGACGGTCCTTATCATATATCTCTCGGACTATATCCAGCTAGGCTTCCGGATAATGCTTCCTATCTTTGCCTGCATGCTGGTCGCGAATGTAGTCCTTGGTGTAATGGCAAAGGTGGCGCCGCAGATGAACATGTTTTCCGTCGGCGTTCAGATAAAGATATTGATAGGCTTTGCGGCAATGTTCCTTACGGTATTTCTCTTCCCCGAGGTGGTTTCAATGATCTCGGATGAGATAAAGAGACTGCTTCCGGGAATTATGGAGTCGATGTACTGATGAAGGCTTTGTCTAAAAGACATGAAAAAAATGATACGGCTTTCTTTATGATCTATAAAAAAGACCTCCTGCTTCCCCTGGATCTCCAGTTCTTCGGGGACGGACCCGGCGGTGAAAAAACTGAAGAGCCCACCAGTAAGAGGCTTTCCGATACCAGAAAGAAGGGGCAGGTTGCAAAATCGCAGGAGCTTGCCCATTCCTTCGAGCTCCTCGCGCTCTTCATTATGCTCCGTATATTTGGAAGCCTGACGCGGGACCGGCTTATGAATATAATAAGCTTCTCCTACGGAACCACTATAAATGAGGTAGTCGCTTCAAGCAGAAGTGGGATCACTGTGCTCACGGCAAGCCAGGTATTCAACCAGGGGATAATTACAGTGCTTCTTGCCGCGCTTCCCTTTATGTTGGGCGGCTTCCTGGTGGCCTTTTTTGGCAATGCGCTTCAGTTCAAGTTCAAGATCACGACAGAGCCATTGAAGCCCAGTCTTTCGAAGTTCAATCCGATAAACGGCTTTAAGAGGATGTTTTCAAAGCAGCAGCTTTTCAACCTTCTGCTTTCGATAGTGAAGATAGCCGTGATCTTTCTCATAACCTATTCCTTCCTCGTTGGGAGGCTGAACGAGCTCTTCATCCTCTATGAGCTTGATATGAGACAGGCGATAGCCCTTGTCGTAGATATGGTCATAGACCTCGGGATCAGGATCAGCATAGTTTATATCCTGATAGGCTTCGTGGACTTTATCTTTCAAAGATGGAAGTTCAAGCAGGATGTAAAGATGACGAAGCAGGAGGTCAAAGACGAGTACAAGGATCAGGAAGGAGATCCTGCGGTAAAGGGAAAGCAGAAGCAGAGGATGCGCGAGGCATCCATGCGAAGGATGATGAAAGCGGTTCCGACTGCGGATGTTGTCATCACAAACCCTACGCATATTGCGGTCGCAATAAAATATGACGCAAAGGTAGCTCCGGCTCCTCTCCTTGTGGCAAAGGGCGAGGAGTACCTTGCGGCAAAGATAAAGGATACCGCAAAGGAAGCCGGAGTCACCATAGTTGAAAACAAGCCCCTGGCAAGAGCTATTTATACCACTGTGGATATCGATCAGGAAATTCCGCCCGAGCTTTATCAGGCTGTGGCGGAAATCCTTGCTATGATTTATACTAAAAGAGGACAATGATGTCATTTGAGATTTCAATAAAGCAAAAGAGGAGCGATAGAAGATAATGGCGCGCTTGAAAGGCATAAAAATAGCCGATTTTGGTGTGGCGATCTATCTTCTTGCCGCAATAATGTTCTTCATTGTGCCGATCCCATCCTTTGTTCTCGACATCATGCTGGCCTTCAATATCTCCGTGGCTCTGGTCGTGCTTTTTAACTGTCTGTTCGTACGGGAAGTGCTCGATATGTCATTCTTCCCGACATTGCTTTTGTTCACGACGATATTCAGGATCTCACTGAACGTCTCATCAACGAGGCTCATTCTTTCAACCGGAAATCCCGGGAATGTAGTTGAGGCCTTCGGAGAATTCATGGGTGGCGGAGACCTTGTAATAGGAATAATAGTCTTTGTCATCCTCCTCATAATCCAGTTCATAGTCATAAACAAAGGTACCGAGCGTATCTCAGAGGTTACCGCGAGATTCACCCTCGACGCTATGCCCGGAAAGCAGATGGCTATCGACGCTGACTTAAATACCGGAGCCATAACGGATGAACAGGCGAGAGAGCGACGAGACAAGCTCCAGCAGGAGTCCATGTTCTTCGGTTCAATGGACGGTGCTACAAAGTATGTAAAGGGTGATGCCACAGCCGGTCTCATCATTACCGTAATAAACCTGGTCGGCGGCCTTATAATGGGAGTCGCGAGACAGGGGATGGACATTAACGATGCCATAAACCGCTATACCATCCTTACCATAGGTGACGGGCTTTCCTCCTCCATTCCTTCGCTCCTTATATCTCTGGCGACAGGTATACTTGTCACCAAGGGCTCAAAGGAGGCCGACTTCTCGAACACCATCGTAAAGCAGCTCTTCGGGATCCCGAAGGTGCTCTTTCTGGTGGGTGGTTCGCTCATGTTCCTTGGTATAGCCACTCCGCTCAACACCTTTTTGTTCCTGCTCATGGGAGGAGCCTTCATAGTTTCGGGCGTTGTGATGCAGCGCTCGATCGGGAAACAGGAGGCGGAAGCCGATGTTACGGAGGATGAAGAAGAGGCCGAGGAGATCAGAAAGCCTGAAAATGTGGTCTCGCTTTTGAATGTGGATCCTATAGAGCTTGAATTTGGATACGGTATAATCCCGCTTGCCGATGTGAATCAGGGCGGTGACCTTCTAGACAGGGTCGTGATGATAAGGCGCCAGATCGCGCTTGAGCTTGGTACCGTTGTGCCGATAATAAGGCTCCGCGACAATATCCAGCTAAACCCCAACCAGTATATTATCAAGATAAAGGGAATAAAGGTCGCAGAAGGCGAGATACTGTTTGATCATTATATGGCAATGAATCCGGGCTATGTTGCGGAAGAGATAACAGGTATCCCGACGCAGGAGCCCTCCTTCCATCTTCCTGCCCTCTGGATCACGGAGGGACAGAGGGAGAGGGCGGAATCTCTCGGTTATACGGTGGTCGATCCTCCGTCCATCATCGCAACTCACCTTACGGAAGTGATAAGGCAGCACATAGCGGAATTCCTCACTCGCCAGGATGTCCAGAATCTTGTGGACAATCTGAAAAATACGAACCCTGTCCTTGTGGATGAGCTCATTCCCTCGCAGCTCAATCTCGGGGAGGTTCAGAGAGTGCTTCAGAACCTTCTTGCCGAAGGCATTTCCATAAGGGATCTTCTTTCGATCTTTGAGATACTTGCCGATAGGTCTGTTTCCACGAGAGATACCGATGTCCTCACGGAATATGTCAGACAGGGTCTGAAGAGGGCTGTGTCCCAGAAGTTCTTTGATGAAACGGATCAGAACGAGGTGGTACTCCTGTCGCAAAAGGTGGAGCAGGAGATAATGGCTGCCGTTAAGCATACGGAGCAGGGAACTTATTTCTCTCTTGATCCCGAGAGGATAAGGCAGATCATGGATGACGCGCAGAAAAAGCTTTCGGTCCTTGAGGAACGGGAAAAGCCGCCCATCGTTGTATGCCAGCCCATAGTCAGGATGTATTTCAAAAAGCTATGCGAGGATTATCTTCCGGATGTCATCGTTATTTCGTATAATGAGATAGATAATAACATCAATATTACCGCTGTCGGAACTATAGGTGAAGAAAGCTAATGACGATCAAAAAGTATCAGGGAAAAACAAAGGAAGAGGCCATAGATCTTGCCAAGGCTGAGCTGGGTCCGCGTGCAGTCATAATGAATGTAAAGGAGGTTCATCCCAGCGGCTTCCTTGGCGTTTTCAGAAAGAGTACATACGAGGTCACCGCCGCTATAGAGGATGAATTTGCTCCTGCTGAGAGGGAAGTCTTCAGAGGAAGGGATGAAGTAGTGGACGCACTGAGGGATGCTGTGCTCGAATCCTCTCCTAAAGGCGCGGATGAAGGAGGCAAAGCTTCGGAAGCGAACCCTGAAAACACAAATGACGAAAAGAAGGAAGACAAGTTCGTTTACGAGGAGATAAAGCCCAGAAGCTCTTTTGATGCTGTTGCGGGCGACACACTTCATACAAAGACTTCGAGCGCCGGCACATATGAAAGGACAAAGAAGGCTTCAAGGATGCCTTCCGAAAAGCCTTTGGAGAGGCCTCTTGAAAAGCCTGTGGATACGCCTTCGACTTCGTCTCCCGCCGGGAAAAAGAAGGAGGTTTCGATCGGTGACTTAAAGAGTGTTTTCAAGGAAGTCAATAAAGTCATCGAGACCGCACCGCATCTTACTCTTTCCGAGGGAGCAAAAAATGACAGGAAGAGTACTGTCATAAAGGGTGATGAGGTTGTTGGGGCTTCTTTGAAGAGCGGCTCGGGAACGGAAAAAAAGACAGGGGAAAGGCCGTCAATGGCCGCACCGCAAAGCAGTCCTGCGCTTGAGAGATATGCAAAGGAAAAGCCGCTGCCTGAAAAACAGGTTGAAAAGAAGTTTACTTCAGGTGACAAGCCCTCCGGGCAGAAGAATGCCGCTCTTATCCGAATGCTCTACAATATGCTCATGGAGCAGGAGGTTGATGAGAGATATGTGAACCGGATCATTGATGAGATGGGAGATGTCATATTCAAGGAAAACAGCCTTGATTATCTTCTTTTCAATGTTTATCAGAAGATAGTGCTTTTGCTCGGCACACCCCATACCGTAAAGCTTTCGGAGAATAGACCGCATGTCGCCTTTTTTGTGGGTCCGACAGGCGTTGGAAAGACTACGACCATTGCGAAGATAGCCTCTGAATTCAAAGTGAGGAAGAGGCAGAAGGTCTCGCTCATCACCGCTGACAATTACAGGATCGCTGCGGTCAGGCAGCTGAAGGTCTATGCCGATATATTGAAGGTTCCGCTTTCCGTTGTGATGACACCTGAGGATGTGATGCCGGCGATTGAAAATTACGCTGATTCGGATCTCATACTTGTTGATACATATGGCTTTTCCCACAGGAATGATGAGCAAAGGGAAAACCTTAAGGGGCTTATCAATGCGGTAGCTCCTGAAGTTTCAAAGCAGGTGTTTCTTGTGCTTTCCGCAACGACAAAGTACACTGATCTGAAGGAGATAATAGACATATATAAGGGATTGACTGATTTTGATCTTATCTTCACAAAGCTTGATGAAACAAGAGCCTATGGTAATATCCTGAATTCAAAGCTTTATTCGGGGAAGAGTCTTTCCTACGTGACTACAGGGCAGGGCGTTCCGGATGACATTGAAGAGATAGACATGCAGAAGCTTACCATGAAGCTTTTGAAGGGTGATGATGATGGATCAGGCCGAACGACTTAGAAATCTGGTAAAACAGGCAGATCAGGCCGAACGGTTTGGGAATGTGATAAAACAGGCCGATCAGCATTATGTCGGAACAGCCTCTGTTTTTACTGTGACAAGCGGAAAAGGGGGAGTCGGAAAATCAAATACGGCTGTCAACCTTGCGGTCTGGTTTAGGAAGGCGGGGAAGAGGGTCATTATCTTTGATGCCGATTTTGGGCTGGCTAATGTAGAGATAATGTTTGGTACAGTTCCGAAATACAATCTTTCCGACTTCATCTACAGAGGGCTTGATTTAAGAGAGATAGTCACTGAGGGTCCGATGGGTATTGGCTTTATATCCGGAGGGAGCGGAATAGTGGGACTTAATGATCTGGCTCCCACACAGATCAGGAGGCTGGTCTCGGCGCTTTCGGAGCTCAATGATATGACTGATATCCTGATCATTGATACAGGCGCGGGAGTATCCAATCAGGTTCTTTCCTTTGTGCTTGAAAGTCCCGAGGTTATACTTCTTGTAACACCTGATCCGCCTTCTATAACCGACTCATACTCTCTTGTGAAGGCGCTTTATCGGAATCCGAGGTTTTCTGATGAAAGGACGACTCTTCGGCTCCTTGCCAACAGAGTTTCCTCTGAGAATGAGGGAAGGGCGCTGTATGATAGGCTTTCCTCGATCGTCTCAAAGTTCCTTGATGGAAAGATGTCCTATCTTGGCTTTGTTCCGGATGACAGTGCACTTGAACGCGCCGTGAGATCCCAGGATGTCGTTTCTATGACGGCTCCAAATGCAGCATCATCAAGGGCATTTGAAAGAGCTGCGTCTGCTCTTCTTGGGAACGAATCAAGGCAGGAGAAAAAAATTTTTTCTTTGAGCGGTCTTTTCAGAAACATTTTCAACACGGGAAAGCAATAATGAGTTATAATCATATCGTTTAGCGTGTTTTTTATTTTGATGGAGAAGTCGGTTGACAAATGAAGTGAGCGTACGGGAGTTGCTTCCCGGAACGCGGACGGAGATCAGAATACTACAGCTCGTCATGAGGGCAAAGGAAACAGGCGAGGAAGTCGAAGCCTATCCTAGCAGTATTTTTGATACTCTTCCCGACGATACCATAGAGTTGAACTGTCCCACGAAGGAGCAAAAACTCATTCTTCTTCGCCTGGATCTTCGGTATGAACTGGTTTTTACCACGGAGAACGGACTTATAAGGGCGACAGGTGTCTTTACCGAGAGATACAAGAAGGACAATTTTTTCATAATGAAGTTTAAGCCGACCGGGCCCCTTGAGAAGTTTCAGCGAAGGGAGTTCTACAGGCTTGACTGCTATATACCGCTTACTTATGTGACCCTTCCTCCGGAGGCGGACGGAATAGAAAAGATGAGCGAGATACGGGGGCTCCTTCAGAAACAGCGGGAGGAAAGGATTCCGAGCGTAATGGGTAAGGGAACCATCCTCGACATATCGGGTGGAGGGATCAGGTTCATTACATCAAATGACCTGAAGGATGTTACATTCCTTCTCCTTGAGTTTCCTATCCAGGGAAAGAACGGACAGGAGCAGATAGAGGTCATAGGAAAGGTGAGGGGTTCACTGCCTGTTGACAAAAACGGAAACAGTGCTTACAGGATACAGATCCTCTTCAAGGATTCAAAGGCGCAGGAGAGGATAGTTCATTATATTTTTGAGGAAGAGCGCCGGATCAGACAGAAAGAGCGTGGTCAGCAATGAATGATATTCTCGTTGTAGATGACTCTGCACTCATGAGAAGACTTATCTGTGATATAATAGGCTCCGTTCAGGGATTTCGGGCGCCTGACAGTGCTTTTGACGCGAAGAGCGCCATGACGCACATCAGGTCACACTCGTATTCCTGCATCTGTTATAATGTCTGCATGGCCGCAGATCGGGTCGGCAAGGATATTTTTACTTTGATGCGGGAAGAGGGGGTCAGGATCCCTGTTATAGGGATGTGCTATCCTACAGAGCTTGAAAAGGCGAGGTCTGTTAGGGGACCGGTCACTGTCGTCGTTCATCCATACAGGATGTCATCGAACGATACAGACGCTTTTGCGAAGGATCTGGCAGACGCTCTTATGAAGTATGCATCTGCTCCGGCTGCGGAATCTGCATCGGAGAGAGGCGAAAGGGCTTCAAAGGAGAATCTGTCGTATCATCCAAGGGGGATTGTTGTTCCAAGCGGTGGACAGATACCGGTTTCAAAGCGGGGAGAGATCAGAAACAATTACAGGGGAAGGTTTGCTAAATATCCTTTTCAGCTTGTGGCTATCGCCTCATCTACGGGAGGACCGCAGGCTCTCCACAACCTTATCCCCATGATTCCGAAGGGTTTCCCCGTTCCTATTGTGATCGTCCAGCATATGCCCAAGGGGTTTACTGATTCGCTTGCAAAACGGATCACGGATTATTCCCAGATCCTTATGAAGGAAGCTGAAGACGGAGAAGAGCTGAAGGCAGCCACTGCTTACATTGCTCCCGGCGGACGTCACTTCGAGGTTTACGAGGAGGCGGGAATACTCAGGGCCCGGGTTTATGACGGACCGCCTGTCAACAATCTGCGTCCCTGTGCGGATGTGATGTATGAGTCTCTCAAATACATCTCAGTGCCGGACATACTCTGTGCAGTGCTTACAGGAATGGGAGCTGACGGGACTGAGGGCATCAAGTCACTTCGTAAGGAAAAGCATCTCTATGTCATAACGCAGGACCAGAGTACCTGCGTGGTATATGGAATGCCGAAGGCTGCATATACTGCCGGCCTTTCGGATGAACAGCAGCCAATAGGTAGTATTGCAAATTCAATAGCCAGAAAGTTGGGGGTCTAAGAGATGGATGTAAGTCAGTACCTTGATATTTTTATCGATGAGACAAATGAACACATTCAGAGTCTTTCGGACAATATCATGGTCCTCGAAAAGGAGCCTGAAAACAAGGACACTATCAATGAAATTTTCCGTGCTGCCCACTCATTAAAGGGTATGGCAGGAACGATGGGCTTCAAGCGTATGCAGCGCCTTACCCATGATATGGAAAATGTCTTTTCCGAGGTCAGGAATGATACCATAAAGATCGATTCGGGAATGATCGATACGCTCTTTCAATGCCTCGATGCGATCGAAAATTATCTTGCCTCCGTAAAGGCGACCTCCGATGAAGGTACCGAAGACAATGAGTACATCATAGAAAAGCTCAACAGCTATCTTCCCGGTGCCGACAAGGGAAAGAAGGAGGCTTCAGCGCCCGCTGATGAAGCGAAGGACAATGAGGCTTCGGCTCCCGCAGAAGAATCTGAAGAGGAAGGGAACAGGGCTTATCTTGAAATGAGCCTGGATGATGCTACGAAGGATGCGATAGCCGATGCGGCTTTAAATTCAAAGATATACGGCTTTACCATTTCCATACAGAAGGACTGCCTCCTGAAAGCGGCCCGTGCATTTCTCGTATTCAAGGCTGTTGAGGATTTCGGAGAGATACTTGCATACAACCCTTCTTCCCAGGATATCGAGGATGAGAAGTTCGATCTTGATTTCTCGATCATTATTTCCACAAAAGAGGATATCACGAAGGTCAAGGCGGCAATTGAGAGTGTTTCCGAAATAGAAAAGGCTGTCTATGGAGAACTTCCCGCATCAATGTATTCAAAGGATGATGCCGCTGACAGAGCTTCCGACGATATGGATGAGGCTGATGAAAAACAGGATGATGACGCTTCGGCTTCCTCAGGTGCTGTCCCTGCTGCAAGGCAGACGCCTTCAGAAGCCGCTCAGCAGAAGTCGAGTGCTCCGGCTCAGAAGAAGAGTGCAGGAAAACCCGTTACCGCAAGGACTGTCAGGGTGGATATAGAAAAACTCGACGCCCTTATGAATCAGGTTTCCGAGCTCATCATCGCAAAGAACTCCCTTGTTTCGATTAGCGATTCCGGCTCTGTCACATCAACTGAGGGACAGCAGCTTCATGAGCAGATAGAATATCTTGAAAGGATTACGACTACCCTTCATGAGTCGGTAATGAAGGTTAGGATGGTTCCTATTGAGAGCACTGTCAACAAGTTCCCTCGTATGATCAGGGATCTTTCCAGAAAGCTCAACAAGCCGATGGACCTTACGATGACCGGTGAGGATACAGAACTTGATCGGACCGTTGTGGATCAGATCGGTGACCCGCTCCAGCATCTCCTCAGGAATTCTGCGGATCATGGTATTGAGGACCCGGATGTCCGTGAGAAGGCCGGAAAACCGAGGCAGGGAACTATCTTCCTGAATGCGTTCCAGGAGGGCAATAATGTCATTATCCAGGTTGGAGATGATGGCGGCGGTATCGATACAGAGGCCGTCAAGGCAAAGGCTATAAGCAAGGGGCTTGTTTCCGAAGAGGATGCTGAGAAGCTTTCCCAGAAGGAGATCATAGATTTTCTCTTCAATCCCGGATTTTCAATGTCAAAGACCATTACAGACATATCCGGAAGGGGCGTGGGACTTGATGTCGTAAAGTCAAATGTTGAAGCACTTGGCGGTGATGTAAGCGTTAAGAGTACTCTTGGTCAGGGATCGACCTTTACTGTAAGACTTCCGCTCACGCTTGCGATCATTCAGGCTCTCATGGTCGAGATAGCTGATGAAAAATATGCGATTGCTCTCGCAAGCATCTCAAATATTGAGAGTATATCAGTGAAAGATATCAAGTATGTCGAGGCGAACGAGGTCATCCATCTTCGCGGCCGGGTCATCCCTCTTATCAGGATGAGGAATCTTCTTGATTGTCCGGAAAAAGAGGATGAGGAGGACTTGACCGTTGTCATAGTTTCAAAGGGTGACAATCTTGCCGGTCTGATCGTTGACAATCTCATAGGTCAGCAGGAAATCGTTATCAAGTCAATAGGAAAGGTCATCGATTCCAACAAGATCATTTCCGGTGCGACGATCCTGGGAGATGGTGAGGTCGCAATGATCCTTGATATAAACGCACTCATGTAAAAGCCTTTGAAGGAGAAAAAGTCTTATGAGCGAGTACCAAATCGAAACTCTTGAAGAAGAGAAGCAGCAGTACATTGTCGTTAAGCTGGGAGATGAACAGTACGGACTTGACATCTCTTACATTGACAATATAGTGGTAATGCAAAAAATTACCCGTGTCCCGAAGGCTCCCGAGTATTACGCAGGTGTCATCAATCTCCGAGGTGAGGTCGTTCCCGTTATGAGCGCTCACAGAAAGATGGGACTTGGGGACGATACCATTACAAAAGCTACCAGGATCATTATCTTGAAGCTTGAAGTGCAGGGACTCGTTGGGATCCTCGTTGATGAGGTCCGCGAGGTTGTGACGCTTGGTGAATCGGAGATAGACCGGAGCGCGCAGAACAAGAAGAACCAATCTACCTTTATTAACGGTATAGGCAAGAATGGTGAAGATCTGATCTCGCTGTTTGACATCACAGCGTTGATAGATCAGGTGGACTGACCGATCAGTCCTGAAAGGAAATTACCCATATGTCAGAAATGAGTTTTGATGAAATCAATGAGAAGTATTTTGATGTCCTGAAGGAGATCGGAAACATTGGGGCCGGTAATGCGACTACTGCCATAGCAAACATGCTGAACCTTCGAATGGATATGAGCGTTCCGAATGTCGAGCTGATGGAGGTTGAGAGCATCGGAACTGCCATAGGATCCGAGGAGCAGATAGTTGTAGGGATAATGCTTGGCGTAGAGACGGATATCAACGGCTCCATGATGTATCTTATGGATATACCCAGTGCCCATCATCTTGTAAACAGGCTGATGATGAGAGATCCTGAGTACAATGAGGATTTTGACGAGATGGATCTTTCGGCTCTTAAGGAGATAGGGAATATCATATCAAGCGCTTATCTTTCGGCGCTTTCGGGGTTGACAAAGCTTACGATCACGCCTACTGTCCCCTATATTTCAATTGATATGGCTGCGGCTATCCTTTCGGTTCCGGCCATACAGTTTGGAATGGTAGGTGACAAGGCACTTTTGATAAACACCAAGATCGGCGATGACATGGGGATCAACGGTTATTTTATTCTCATGCCTGAAGGCGATTCATATGAGAAGATACTGGTATCGCTTGGACTGCCTGTATGAACAGGGGAGTTAGCAAATGGGACAGATGATAAAGGTCGGAATGGCGGATCTCAAGGTGTGTAAGGCGCCTGACAATCTCACCACGATCGGACTCGGAAGCTGTATAGGAATTGCGCTCTATGATCCTTCTACAAAGATCACAGGGCTTGCTCATATTATGCTTCCTGACAGTACCGCCATCAGAAACAATTCACATATCGCAAAGTTCGCGGATACGGGAATCCAGAAGCTTTTCGACGACATGATAAAGGCAGGAGCAAACAAGGCACGCATCGTCGCGAAGATCGCCGGTGGTGCAAAGATGTTTGAGCTTGCCGGCGGAAATGCGACAGCTATCAATGTTGGTGAACGAAATGCCATAGCCTCAAAGGCAAAGCTTAAGCAGCTTGGGATTAAGCTTCTTGCTGAGGACACAGGACTGAATTACGGTCGTACTGTGGAGATATACAGTGAGGATGGCTCCTTCCTCATCAAGTCTGTTGGAAAGCCTGAAAAGAAGATCTGAAATTGGCTAAGGAAAAAGATCCGAAGGACAAAAACAAAGATAAGCCCGTAAATACAAGAACTCTTCCTGCCATCATCGTTCTTTCGGCGGCTCTTATATCCTGCGCATTTTCACTTCTGCAGGGGGTCGAGTTCCGGGTCTTTGTTGCAAGACTGTTCTTTTCAGTTGTAATCTTCGGAATCATAGGTCTTATAGTCAGAGTCATTCTTGACAGATATTTCTTCAACCGAAACTCCAAAGAAGAGGAAGAAACTGACGGGAAGGATGAAGACGAAGGGGAAGATCAGCCTTCGGAAGAAGGCAGTGATGAGAATAATGAAGAAAGCTGAGATAATCTTTCAATGATTTTTTCGGTGGGGAAAGCATGAAAGCTGTTGACAGGGATAAGCTTTGGGCCTCTTACAAAAAGAATAAAACCCCTGAGCTTCGTGAGCAGATCATAATAGAATATGCTCCGCTCGTGAAGACTGTTGCGGGACGGCTTTTCATGTATCTCGGAAGCAATGTGGAATTTGATGATCTCGTGGGTTATGGAGTATTCGGGCTCATTGATGCGATAGACAAATATGACTGCGAAAAGGATGTGAAGTTTGAGACCTATGCCTCGCTTCGAATAAAGGGTGCGATCCTTGATCAGATCAGGAAGATGGACTGGATCCCCCGCACCATCAGGCAGAAGCAGAGGAAAATCGATGAGGCCATACGTGCGATAGAGCTTCGCACCGGAAAGAACGCATCAGATGATGAAGTGGCTGCGGAACTCGGAATTTCTGATGACGAATTCACAAGCTGGCAGTCACAGCTCAAGGTCACAAGTCTGGTTTCACTGAACGAGTTCATGGAACAGGGCAATGAACCGGTGAGTGACGCTACCCACAATACACAGTTCATTACTCCCGAGGACAATGTTTCAAAGGAGGAACTGAAAAAGGTACTTGCTGACTCGCTGAAGCTTTTGACTGAAAAGGAACGCAAGGTTATACTCCTTTATTACTATGAGGATATGACATTAAAGGAGATAGCGCAGGTGCTCGAGGTTTCCGAATCCAGAGTCTCGCAGCTCCATACAAAGGCACTTTCAAAGATGAAGACTGCAATGGGACCTTATTACGGAGTCCTTAGCTAGTATATCTGCGGAAAGAGGAAGGACAGGCAATATTAATGCCCCAGAAGAACGGTTATATACAAATTGAAGTGGGGAACGGCGAAGATTCTGCGGTTCTTCATTTTTATCCGCCGCTTCCTGACGGGGAGCCCGTTACTTTCCGCGACGCTGATGACTATCTCAGCGCTGAAGGCTATTTGAATTATGACAAAAAGGCTCTTGCTGACCTTTTAAATTCCGATTCAAAGGAGAGCATGCCGATCGGTTTTTCCAGCGGTCTTGAATGTCAGGAGAGGATGGTCATAAAGGTCTCTATCGACAAGATGAAGGCCACATGTCGTTTTATGCCGCCCAGCATGAACGGCAAGCTTATGTCCACAAGGGATATTATTGCCCAGCTAAACGGCATGGGGATAGTATTTGGTCTCAAGCAGGATGCAATGATGTCCTTCATCAATGACAGATGCTATTTTACTGATTATGTCTTTGCTGAAGGCGTGCCTCCGCGGCTTGGCCATGATGCGAAGATAGAGTATTTCTTTAATACAAATCCCTCTTTAAAACCAAAGCATAACGAAGATGGTTCCGTGGACTACCGGAATCTGAATACTATCAATGAAGTTAAAGCAGGTGCTCTTCTTGCGCGCCTTATTCCCGCTGACCGTGGGGACAACGGCAAGGACATAAACGGTAAATCGATACCTACAAGGCAGGTAAAGACAAAGCGTCTCGAATTCGGCAAGAACATCGAGATCAATGAGGAAAAGACCGAGATCCGCTCAAAGGTCGACGGTCATGTGGCTCTCTACGGTACCCAGGTATTTGTTTCGGATGTATTTGATGTTCCTGCGGATGTTGACAATTCAACCGGAAATATCAGGTACAAGGGAAATGTTCATATTCATGGCTCCGTCCGCGGCGGCTTCATTGTGGAGGCTCAGGGAGACATCATCGTTGATGGCGTTGTGGAGGATGCCTATGTCAGGAGCGGTGGACAGATCATTGTCAAGTGCGGAGTGCATGGCAAGAACCGTGGCATACTTGAGGCCAGGAGCAATATCCTTATTCAGTTCATAGAAAATGCCAAGGTATTTTCAGGCGGTTATATAGAGACAAGTTCAATTATTTATTCTGAGGTGAATGCTTTCGGTGACATCCTCGTTGAGGACAAGAAAGGTTTCATTTCCGGCGGTGTCATAAGGGCGGGCGGAAAGGTTTCAACCCAGACGATAGGATCTGAGATGGGGGCTATCACCAGGATAGAGGTTGGAATGGCTCCGGACCACAAGGAAAGATATGTCGCTCTTCAGAAGGAAATAATGACCTATTCGGAGCGTATAAACAAGATCAATCCCATTCTTCAGACCTATAGAGGCTATATCTCAAAGGGGATGGAACTCGATCAGAAGAATATCGTCTATATGAACAAGCTCTTAACCGAACTTAATGAGGCAAAGGCTGCTCTTCAGCAGGATCGGATGGAATTCAACCAGCTTCACCAGGAGCTGCTACATTCAAAGCATTCCTGCGTTGATGTGAGGCGTGACATTTTCCCCGGCGTTACTATCTGTATTTCTGATATGACCATCACGACAAAGGACAAGAGATCCTTCTGCCGTTATGAAAAAAAGAATGGGGAAATACAGATTTCAACTCTCTGATATTTTTAAAGGAGTTTTGTTTTGTCCATCCGTCCCGTAGATTTTAACGGAATGATCCAGAGTACCACAGAGGTTCAGACCCGGGAAAACGAGCTTCAAAAGCAGCCTGCACTTCAGCAGGAAAACGTTTCAGTCATCATCGAGAGAGAAAGGCTTGAAACTCCTTCGAAGGTCAGTGAAAAGCCCGACCTTGATGAGGATGACGGGACAGTCGACGCGGACACAGAGGGCGAGAGAGAAAGGTACCGCGGTAGAAACAGCAGAGAGAGAAAAAAGAAAAAAAAGATGGAAGATGGTTTCGTTCGAGTGAAGAACGAACATGAATCCTTTGATATCAAAATCTAAAATAGACAGGAAAAGATAATATGACCGGACTTGAAATAGTACTCATCATAATGGGCGCCGCTATATTCGGGATAAGCTTCTTCATGACGGAGAAGCTTTCTTCTTCTGATGTCGAATACATCAAAAAGATATCTGAAAAGGAGATCAATATCATCCTTGAAAAGGAGCTTACAAATGCGAAGGATGTGATCGATGACCGCATCAAGGAAAAGGTTGATGACGGGATCGAAGAGATCGAGCGTGCTACAGACAAGGATACAAATGACAAGCTTCTTTCCATGAATGAGTTTTCGGATACTGTCCTTGATTCAATGAACAGATCGAACGAAGAGGTTGTCTTTCTCCATCGGATGCTGAATGAAAAGGAGGCAAAGATCGAGAGCCTTGAAAAGAATCTTTTGGATCTTGAGAAAAGGGTAATGGATTCAAAGAAGGCGCTTGATCTTGACCGGCTGAAGCTTGCCGAGGAGCGGTCTGATTTCGACCGTGAGAAGGATGAGAAGAGAGAGGCTGAAGAAGCAAGGGTACGAGAGGAAGAAGAAAAAAAGAAGGTCATGGTCGATATGACCTCTCTGAAGGAAGCCTTCCAGAACAAGATATCGGAGGACCGGAAGGAAGAAAAACGAGTAGAGGGCGTTAAAAAGCAGGAAGCGCAAAGGGAGCCTGTACTGACAGGAATTGATCTTGCTGCGATGAAGAAAGCTCAAAAAGAAGTGCAGGAAAGCCACTTGGAAAGTGTGGATGAAGACAATCAGGTGATAATAGACCTTCAGAGACAGGGACTTTCAGAGATAGAGATCGCAAAGAAGACAGGCAGGGGACTGGGCGAGATCCGTCTTATCCTTGGTCTTTTTGATAATGGAAAGAGCGAAGGAGAGAGCGTGTCATGAAGAAAAAGTACTTTTCACGTGGCTTAGGTCTTGGCATACTTGTGACTGCTCTTCTTTTTGCCTTCGGGCTTCTTTTTTACAAGCCCTCACTTTCTGACGAGGAGATAAAGGCAAGGGCAACCCTCCTTGGGATGACGGATACAAGCGACAGGAAGATCACCTCCGGGACTTCGTCGTCATCTTCGGCGACATCTTCGGCTTCATCTGCAGCTTCTTCGGCGTCTTCAGCTGAAAGCAGTACTTCGGCGGCTTCTTCCGCCGTCCCCGCGACATCAGCCGAACCCGAGAACACTCCTACTTCCGCTGCAGAGACTCCGAAACCTTCAGAGGAGCCTGCTCCGGCGCAGAACGAGCCGGTTCAGGAGAAACCCGCGCAGGAGGAGCCTGCGCAGCCACAAGCTCCTGCCGCAGAGCCTGTTGAAACGCAGGAACCCGCTGCTCCGGTTGAACCGGTAGAACCCGCCATACCGGACAATCCCGGAACAGGTGATGAGCTGAGGAGCGTTACGATCTCTCCCCAGGAGACATCCCTGAGGGTCAGTGAGAACCTTTACCGGGCCGGGATAATATCAGATCCTGCCGGCTTCAACAAATACCTTGAAGAAAACGGCTATGACTACAACATCCAGACGGGAACCTATTGGATATCACCCAATGCTTCCTATGAGACAATAGCCCACGCTATAACGAACAAGTGACCATGAAAGTTTTTTTGAAGAGGCATGACTGCCTTTCTGCTTTTTTGCTGGGTTTCATACTGTTTACAGCGGCCTTGCTGCCGGCTCTTATCATGAGAGGCGGCTTCTTTTATTATTACGGCGACTACAATTATCAATCAATAGAGTTCTACACCTATGCCCACCGGGCGATAAAGGAGGGCTATCTTTTCTGGAATCCCCTTCTTGAATGGGGCGGGACTCTCGTCGGTTCTTTGGGGAGTTATGCGGTAAGTCCGTTTCTCATGCTCCTTCTTCCCTTTCCGAATGAATGGATACCATATCTTCTGCCTCTTTTGATGGCGATCCGCTACGGCGTTGCGACAATGACATCCTATGCGTGGCTTCGTACCGTAGTCAAAACGAAGAGAATGGCTCTCTTTGGTGCGCTGATCTATTCATTTTCAGGTTTTCAGGCAATCAATATTGTATTTTCATCCTTCCATGACATTACTGCCTTTTTCCCGGTATATCTGCTTTCCTTTGACCGACTGATGAAGGAGGGGAAGAAGACCGGCTTTATTTTGATGACGGCTCTTCTTTCGTCCATCAGCCTTTATTCCTTCTATGGGATGGTCATCTTCTTTTTGATCTATTATTTTACAAGGTATTTCAGACCATGGGATCTTCGGTCAAAGTGGAGAAGTGAAAAGGAAAAAGAGAGGAGAAGGACGAATCTTAAGCGCTTTCTTCTTGCTGCTTTCACGGGAATAGTAGGCGTCATGATAGCTGCCGTCATAATAATATGCGCTCTCCAGGGACTATTCGGGAATACAAGGATAGGCAAGAATGTGGCGGGAGAGTCCATCTTTGCATTTTCAAATTCCACCACCATCTGGGCCATATTCAAGTCCTTATTCTTCATACCCGAGCAGATGGGCTACCAGAGTTTCTTTTATAACGGTGAGTATGACTGGTCGTCTATGAGTCTTTATCTTCCGCTTGTATCGATCTCGGGCATAATTGCCTTTTTCGCTCTTAAAAAAGGTAAATGGAAGAAGGAGTGGCTGGGAAGAGTATTTGTTGTCCTTTTGGTCTTTTCTCTGGTCAATGGACTTAACGCTGCTTTTTCCGCCTTCAATAATGATTATTTTGCAAGATGGTTCTATATGTTCACGCTGATACTTGCGGCAATGTCGGCAAAGGCATATGAGGAGGTCTACTGCTTTAACGGGACGAGAAATTCAAGGCGGACAGAGAATGCGCTCAGAAAGGGTGCGGTTTTTGTCCTTGTAATGACAGTGCTCTTTTCCTCGGTTTCGATAATCTCGGATAATTTTTATCTTTATATCATAGCGGCCTCGGTGGTCGGAGCGATCATCCTTCTTTTCATCGTATTTCTGCATCCTTCATCAAGGCTTCTTGTGGTGCTTCTTTCCTGTTTTTGCGCCTTTTCAACAGGAACAGTCGTGTTTGCGGGCTTTCAGATGACTTCTCCCATCATATCGAAAAACTTCAGGGAGCATGTCTTAAATGATGACCCGGGGCTGGATATGACAGTCTTTAGCAGGGTTGAAGATGACGCGTCAAACAGGCCCATAGTCTGGGGCTATGCCCCCTCCGAGGCTTTTATCTCAACTCCCTCGCCGTCGGTCTTTTCCGTATTCAAGAATCTTCAGACCGAGAGGATGATGACCTCTCATGTTGACAGGGATGAGAGGGGGCTTCGGGCACTGCTTTCCACCAGATATTATCTTTACAGGAACCTTTCCTTCGAGGAAAATTCCCCGAGGATAATAAGGGAGCCTGATACCGGAAGCACCGATGAAAACGGGATGAGGACGGATACGGATTCAAAAGAGGACTCGATACCGAGGTATTTCAAATACCAGGGCGATAATGACGGGTTTTCGATCTATGAGAACGAGTATTTCATACCGATGGGCTTTACCTTTGAATCCTTCGTGCGAGAGAGTGAGATCAGGGAGATACTCTATCCTGATGATGATAAGAGCGAGCTGAAGCAGTACAATCTTCTGAAGGCTGACAGCCTTCTTGTGAAGGATCTGATCCTTTCTGACGAGCAGGCTGAAAAGTACAGCGATCTGTTGGCGCACGACAGCCAGGAGAGGTGGCTTACTCTTGATGACTCGGAGTTCAAGTCAGAGTGCAAGAGGCGCGCCGAGTCGGCCTGCAGCGAGTTTTCCTATGACCCTGAAGGCTACACGGCAAAGATATTTCTTGACAGAAAAAATCTCGTGTTTTTCTCCATCCCTTATGACAAAGGTTTTAAAGCCTATGTGGACGGAGAGGAGACTGTCGTCGAAAAGGTTGATTACGGATTCATGGCTGTGCCCGTTTCTTCGGGAGAACACGAGATACGATTTGTATACAGGCCTTATGGCTTTAATATAGCCGTCATATGCACTATCCTGGGGATAGTTATAACACTTCTTCTCTTTCTTTATGACAGACGGAAAAGTTACAAAAATATTACAGAAGTGTTGACAGATGTTAATAAAGGGTGATATATTTGGTAACGGTGTTTGACAATTCTGTTTCATATACGGGGAAATTCAATATATGTCTGTTTTTTCAAGATTCAATAAAAAAGGAATCGCAAATCTTTCAATTGCGGCCGGTCTGCTTGTTGCAGTTTCAGTGGTTTCCGCTGTAGGCGCGGGAGGACTCAGGGCCTCAGGTGTCCCGGAAAATTTGGAAAACAAAGAATATCAGGAGCTTTCAAAGGCCGCTGTTCCCTCTGCCGGCGCAAGCGTTTATGCTTCTCCGGTTTTGTCGCTTTATGAGGAGCAGGAGGGTGCCAAAGGGCAAGGACTCTTAAGCGCGGAGGCCAGCGATTCAAGTGTTACGGGGGCTTTTGATCCCTCAGCCTTCGGCTATACAAACCTCGGAATATGCAAGGTTTCCGAGGGAAATCTGAACATCAGAAAGACTCCTTCTACAGATGGCTCTATCGTAGGAAAACTCAGAAAAAACGATGCTGCCGAGGTCCTCGGAGAGGAGAACGGTTTCACAAAGATCAAATCCGGCGAGGTAGAAGGCTATGTCAAGTCTGAATATCTCTATACCGGAGAGGAGGCTCTTAATGCAGCAAAGGATGCTGTCCAGACTGTCGCGAGGATCACTGCCTCTGCTGTAAATGTCAGGAAGGAGCCCTCCGCCACATCTGAAAAGATCGGTACGGCAGCGAAGGATTCCGAACTTATCTATGTCGGTGAAGAAAACGGCTTTGCCAGAATAGATTACAATGGCGGCGATGCTTATGTTTCAAAGGATTATGTTGAGATCAAAAAGATATTGACCCACGCGATCACGATCACTGAGGCCAGGTATGGTGCAGGTGTATCTGATGTCAGGGCGGATCTTGTGAATTACGCGATGAGATTTCTCGGAAATCCCTATGTCTGGGGCGGAACCTCGCTTACGAAGGGGATTGACTGCTCCGGCTTTACGATGAAGATATATGAAAGATACGGGGTATCGCTTCCCCATTATTCCGTGGCTCAGGCACAGTGCGGGACCAGGATCAAGGCTTCGCAGGCGAAGCCCGGAGACCTGTTCTTTTATGGCGGGAGCAGGATCAGCCATGTGGCCATCTATATCGGAAATGGTCAGGTCATTCATGCAAGCTCTCCGCGTGTCGGGATCATAATCTCTTCAGCTTATATGAGCACTCCCGTAGCGGTCGTAAGGCTTCTTGATGATTGACAGCGAAGTATTACAAATATGCTTTACTTTGTAAGGGCTATATGATACTATACGAAAGCGCGTTTTTGGAACAAGCGCGCTTTTCGTTTGTCCGGGGCTCGGTTTTTGGACACTCCGACCAAAGGCTTGGCTTTGGATGCAGATAATATTTTTTGAAAAGGAGAAAAAAATGATCGCACACGAAAAAAAGCAGGGAATCATCAAAGAGTATGCCAGAACTGAGGGCGATACAGGTTCACCCGAGGTACAGGTAGCTGTCCTTACCGCGCGTATTGCGGAATTGACAGAGCATCTGAAGGCCAACCCCAAGGATCATCATTCAAGAAGAGGTCTTCTGAAGATGGTCGGAAAGAGAAGGAACCTTCTCGGATACCTCAAGAACAAGGATATCGAGCGTTATCGTTCTCTGATCGAACGGCTTGGTCTCAGAAAGTAATCATTGTCTTTTCGCAGGGCGGGTTTTTATCCGCCCTGTTTGATGTTATGACAAGAGATTTTTGTTTTTGGTAGAAAAAAAGAAGTTTTTGGAAGAAGACGATAGGAGAAGACGAATGGAAAAGAAATTTGAAATGGAACTTGGCGGAAGGAAGCTTTGCGTATCTGTTGGGAAGGTGGCCGCTCAGGCAAACGGAGCTGTTCTTATAAGCTATGGAGAAACAACGGTACTTGCTACTGCGACTGCCTCGGAAAAGCCCAGGGAGGGGGTTGATTTCTTCCCTCTTTCCGTTGATTTTGAAGAGAAGATGTATGCTGTCGGAAAGATGCCCGGTGGCTTCAACAAGAGGGAGGGCAAGGCTTCGGAGAATGCGGTTCTTACCTCACGCGTTATCGACCGCCCCATGAGGCCGCTTTTTCCCAAGGATTACAGGAATGATGTTACACTTGACAATCTCGTGCTTTCAGTCGATCCTGACTGCCGCCCGGAGATAGTAGCAATGAATGGCGCTGCCATTGCTACGACCATTTCCGACATCCCCTTTGACGGTCCCGTCGCGATGACGCAGATTGGAATGATAAATGGCGAGCTTATTGTCAATCCCTCTCAGGCTGACTGGGACAAGGGAGATCTGAAGCTTACTGTTGCATCCACCAGGGAAAAGGTCATCATGATCGAGGCAGGTGCCAACGAGATACCTGATGATGTAATGATAAATGCTATTTACAAGGCTCATGAGATCAACGGCACCATTATCGATTTCATTGACGGTATCGTAAAGGAATGCGGCAAGAAAAAGCATGAATATGAACATCATGTGATCCCTGAGGATCTTTACGCAAAGATGAAGGAACTCGTTCCGTCGGATGAGATGGAAGCGGCAGTATTTACTGACGAGAAGCAGCTTCGAGAGGAAAATATCATGAAGATTACGGATCGCCTTGCCGAAGCCTTCAAGGATAATGAAGAATGGCTCGCCCTTCTTCCCGATGCCGTTTATGATTATCAGAAGAAGACGGTAAGGAAGATGATCTTGAAGGACGGTAAGCGTCCGGACGGAAGAGCAATGGATCAGATCAGGCCGCTTTCCGCTGAGGTCGACATTATTCCAAGAGTTCACGGAAGCGCAATGTTTACCAGAGGACAGACTCAGATCTGCGATATAGTCACACTGGCGCCGCTTTCAGAGGCACAGAGGGTAGAGGGGCTGGATCCAAATATCGTCGAGAAGAGATATATCCATCAGTACAATTTCCCTTCCTACTCCGTTGGTGAGACAAAGCCTTCGAGAGGTCCCGGAAGAAGAGAGATAGGACATGGCGCCCTTGCTGAACGCGCCTTGCTCCCGGTACTTCCTTCCAAGGAGGAATTCCCTTATTCAATACGTGCGGTATCGGAGACCTTTGAGTCAAACGGATCAACCTCTATGGCTTCCACCTGCGCTTCATGCATGGCGCTCATGGCTGCGGGTGTTCCCATCAAGAAGATGGTTGCCGGTATTTCCTGCGGTCTTGTGACCGGTGATGTAGATTCCGATTACAGGCTGCTTACGGATATCCAGGGGCTTGAGGATTTCTTCGGAGATATGGATTTCAAGGTTACAGGAACCCGTGAGGGCATTACCGCGATCCAGATGGATATCAAGATCCACGGACTCACAAGGGAAATCGTTGAAAATGCCATCAAGCGCGCCCATGAGGCAAGGCTTTTCATCATGGACAATTGTATGACAAAGGCTATCGCAGAGCCCCGCAGCGAGGTTTCAAAGTATGCGCCGAAGATCATTCAGATCAGGATCGATCCGGAGAAGATCGGTGACGTTGTTGGACAGAGAGGAAAGACCATAAACGAGATAATCGCGCGCACCGGCTGCACGATAGACATTGAGGAGGACGGCTCCGTGGATGTCTGCGGCACCGATATGGCGGAGATGGACCGCGCGATAAATATGATCAAGATCATTACCACCGAGTTTGAGAAGGGCCAGATATTTACCGGAAAGGTTGTTTCCATAAAGGAATTCGGCGCCTTTGTGGAATTCGCTCCCGGCAAGGAGGGGCTCGTTCATATCAGCAAGGTGGCTAATGAGAGGATAGATCGGGTTGAGGATGTTCTCACTCTCGGCGATACTGTAAAGGTGGTATGCCTCGGCAAGGACCGCATGGGAAGGATAGGCTTCTCCATTAAGGATTGCCCTCAGGGCTGAGACAACTTTTATACGGATGAAGAAGGATATTATTATAATCGGCGGCGGTGCCGCCGGCATGATGGCGGCATATTCTGCCGCCCTTGCCGGGGGTACTGCCGTTGTTTTTGAAAAAAACGAAAAACTTGGGAAAAAGCTGTATATCACCGGAAAGGGGAGATGCAATTTCACCAATGCCGCTGATATGCAGGAATTTATGGAAAACATTCCAAGGAATCCCCGTTTTTTGTATTCTGCCTTTGCCGCTTTTTCAAACAATGACATGATCTCTTTTCTTGAGGAAAACGGGACAAAGACAAAGATAGAAAGAGGAAAGAGGGCATTTCCTTTGTCGGACAAGTCTTCCGACGTCATAAAGGCACTTAACCAGGCACTTCAGAAAAGGGGAGTTTCGGTAAGACTGAATGAAGAAGTGAAAGACCTTTGGATAGAAGAAGGGGCGGTAAAGGGGGGTGTAACAGAGAATAATGAAAAGGTCTCTGCAAATGCCGTCATCGTAGCAACAGGCGGGCTTTCCTATCCCCTGACCGGCTCGACAGGTGACGGTTACACCTTTTCAAAGAAGGCAGGCCACAGAGTGACACCGCTTTCCACCTCACTTGTCCCCTTTGACTGCGACGGGATATGTAAGGAAATGCAGGGGCTTTCGCTGAAAAATGTGAGACTCTCCCTTTGGTCATCAGTGAATAAAAAGCCTCTCTTTTCCGGGGTCGGAGAGATGTCCTTCACTCATTTCGGAGTCTCGGGCCCTTTAGTCCTTTCCGCATCCTCTCTCATAAAGGATGATTTTTTCAAGGAAGGGCTTTTCGGGAAGATAGACTTAAAGATCGCTCTTTCCGAAGAAGACCTCAAGGAGAGGATAATAAGGGAAACAAAAAGTTCTCCGAAGAGAAGCATAAAAGCGCTTCTTGAAGATCTTTTGCCGCGATCGATGGTTTTGGTATTCCTCAAGCTGCTTTCAATTCCCAAAGAGAGAATTCTTTCTGAACTTACGAAGGAAGAACGTGATGAGCTGATAAGACTTTTAAAAGCCTTTCCATTTAAGGTTTATGGCAAAAGGGGGTATAATGAAGCCGTGATCACAAGGGGTGGTATCAAAGTCAATGAGATCGACCCAAAGACCATGGGGTCAAAAATAGTAAGAGGACTCTTTTTTGCCGGAGAAGTGATTGACTGTGATGCACTTACCGGAGGCTTCAATCTGCAGATAGCCTGGTCGACAGGTTTTCTTGCAGGGAAGAGCGCTGCATTATTTTGTAATGATATTTAATAAGGAGATCATGCAATGGGAAAACAGATAGCGATCGACGGCCCTGCGGGAGCCGGAAAAAGTACGATAGCAAAGCTCCTTTCAAAAGAGAAGGGCTTCATATATGTTGATACGGGGGCGATGTACAGGGCAATTGCACTTTTCCTTCTTGAAAAAGGAGTGGATGTTGATGATGAAGAGGCAGTAAAAAATGTGCTGCCCGAAGCGGATGTAAGACTTCAGTTTATTGAAGGGAAGCAGTGCGTGCTCCTTAATGAAAAGGATGTTACGGACTGTCTTCGGACTGAGGAGGTCGGAAATACAGCGTCAAAGGTCAGTGCCTATCCCCCGGTGAGAGAATGTCTTGCAGGGCTTCAAAGAAGGACGGCAGAAGAGAATGATGTTGTTATGGATGGCAGGGACATAGGAACGGTCATACTCCCGAACGCTCCCTTAAAGGTATTTCTGACTGCTTCAGTTTCTGTCCGGGCAAAAAGGCGTTTCCTTGAGCTTTCGGAAAAAGGGGAGGAATGCGATATCAAAAAGATAGAAGCTGACATCAGGGAAAGAGACAAGCGCGACATGACTCGAGAGACAGCACCGCTGGTGAAGGCAGAGGATGCCATTCTGCTTGATTCCTCCGACATGTCTATAGACGAGGTGGTTTCAAGGCTTCAGGAGCTTTGCAGGGAGAGAGGGCTTTGAGGATATTCAAGGATGATCAAAGAGAAATACGTGTCGCAGACAGCGCCGGCTTTTGCTTTGGGGTGAGGCGTGCGGTAGATGCTCTTCTTTCACTTTTGGATGAGAGTGGGGAAGGAGAGGTCTACACCTATGGTCCCATTATTCATAATGAAACAGTTATAAAAGATTTTGAAAAAAGAGGAGTGAGGCTCGTCTCCGAAAAAGAGCCTCTTCCATTACCCTTGCCCGGCAAAAAGAGCTTTATGGCTATAAGGTCACACGGGGTCGCGAGGGATACGAAAAACAGGATAGAGGATGCCGGATTTTTAATAAGAGATCTGACCTGTCCCTTTGTTTCAAAGATACAGACAATAGTTTCAAAGTATTCGAAAAATGGCTACCATATTGTGATCACGGGCGACGAACATCACCCCGAAGTCGTCGGGATAAAGGGCTGGGCTGATCCAAAAAGTGTTACGGTCATTAATTGCGAAGAGGATATTTTGAAACTGAACATCCCTAAAGACGTGAAATTATGCGTTGTTTCACAGACTACATTCAGAGCAGACCTTTTCAAAAAACTTGTTGAAATGCTGATACAAAAAGGGTATGATACTTATGCTCAAAATACGATATGCTCCGCAACCTCGCTTCGGCAGAGCGAAGCCGGGGAGCTTTCGGAGTGGGCAGATGTAATGCTGGTAATTGGCGGTAAGAACAGTTCAAACAGTGCAAAGCTGTTTGACATTTGCAGGGAAAGGTGTGAAAAGACCTTTTTTCTGCAAGGAGCAGACGATCTAAAGATCTCGGAGCTACATTCCATTCGATGCATCGGTATTACAGCGGGGGCTTCAACCCCGGACAAAATTATCGAGGAGGTTTTTAAGAAATGTCAGACAACATGAGTTTCGAACAAATGCTTGAACAATCGTTCAAAACCATCAGGAATGGAGATGTGGTCACCGGCACGATCATTTCAGTCAAGCCGGAAGAGATCGTCCTGAACATCGGCTACAAGTCCGATGGGATCATTTCAAGAAATGAATATTCTGCCGATTCAAATCTTGATCTTACTACCGTCGCAAAAGAGGGCGACGAAATGGAAGCGAAGGTCGTCAAGGTGAATGACGGGGAGGGTCAGGTCATTCTTTCATACAGAAGACTTGCCCAGGAAAAAGGAAATCAGCGCCTTAAGGAAGCCTTCGAAAAAGACGAGATCCTTACAGGAAAGGTTGTCCAGGTACTGAAGGGCGGACTTTCAGCAGAGGTGGACGGAGCAAGGGTCTTCATTCCCGCCAGCCTCATTTCGGATGGCTACATCAAGGACCTTTCACAGTTCAAGGGTCAGGAGCTTGAATTCAAGATCATCGAATTTGAGCCGAGAAAGAGAAGGATCATCGGTGACAGGAAACAGCTCATCGTTGAGGACAAGAAGGTTAAGCAGGACGAGCTTCTTTCTACCTTGAAGCAGGGCGATGTTATCGATGGTACTGTAAAGAATGTTACCAACTTCGGTGCTTTCGTGGATCTCGGCGGTATAGACGGGCTTCTTCATATTTCCGAGATGTCCTGGGGCAGGGTGGAGAATCCTGCAAAGCTTTATAAGGAAGGCGATCCCGTAAAGGTATTCATCAAGGATATCAAAGATTCAAAGATAGCTCTTTCAAGGAAATTCCCTGATGAAAATCCCTGGAATGATGCTGCTGAAAGATTTGCAGTAGGCAATGTCGTAAAGGGACGTGTTGCCAGGATGGCAGATTTTGGAGCATTTATAGAGCTTGCTCCCGGTATTGACGGTCTCCTTCATGTTTCCCAGATATCGAAGGATCATATCGACAAGCCTTCAGATGTTCTGACTGTTGGCCAGGAGGTTGAGGCAAGGGTCGTTGAACTCCGTGAGAATGAGCACAAGATATCCCTTTCACTTAAGGCTCTGAACAAGTCCGATGAAGACGAGGCTGAAAATCCTGAGACTGAGGAAGCTGAAGCAGCTGCTGCACCGGCAGAGGATAGCCCGGCAGCAGAGGAACCGAAGGAAGAAGTATGAACTCTTTGAGTTTTTCATAGCAGGTAAGTTGCAGGAACGCGGGCTTTATCAAAAACTCACGTTCCTGTTTTGTTAGAAAGGGGAAACAAAAAGTGGACGGTTACGAGGAATTCAAATCCGAGATCTTCAAGATGACAAAGATCGACCTTTCCGCTTACAAGGAAAAGCAGATGAAGCGGAGGATAGAGTCGCTTGTTCAGAAACGCTCCTGCAAGTCCTTCGCGGAATATCTGGGGCTTCTGAAGAAGGAGACAGAGGTCTTTAATGAGTTTATCAACTTCATGACGATAAATGTAAGTAACTTCTACAGAAATCCGGATCAGTGGAAGCTTCTTGTTGAAAAGTTTGTTCCGGAGCTTATTGAAAAAAACGGGAAGAGGCTTAAGATCTGGAGTGCTGCCTGCTCTACCGGCGATGAGCCTTATTCTCTTGTAATGGCTCTTTCTGATCTTATCCCGATGAAGGATGTAAAGATATATGCTACCGATATCGACAAGACCGTTATCGGAAAGGCAAAGGTCGGGCTTTATAACGACAAGTCCATCGTTGATATTCCCGAGGACAAGAAAAAGAAGTACTTCACGAAGATCGGGGATTCTTTCAAGATATCGGATGAGATCAAGCGCCAGGTTGAATTTCACGAAGCGAACCTTTTGAAGGATCCTTATCCCAGAGACTGCGATCTCATTGTGTGCAGAAATGTTCTCATATACTTTACCGAAGAAGCAAAGAAGGAAGTCTATATCAAGTTCAGAGAGGCCATGAAGCCCGGCGGGATCCTTTTCATAGGAAGCACGGAGCAGGTCATGGACTATAAGGAGATCGGACTTGAGAGGCGCTCTTCGTTCTTCTACCAGAGGGTTTAGTTGCCAGAAAGCTTTTAACGATCAATCCGGCATAGCTTGTCAGGAATTCTTCCGAGACAGCATGCCGGTCTTTTTTTATGCAGCAGCATTTTTCTTTGTATGAGTTTTTGTACAGGAGGCCAAAGAGGGCACCTGCCTCATCTTCAAAACCCTCCGGAACGGGGAAGAAATCACCTTCTTCATCAACATAGCATTCCTCCTTCAAGGGCTTTCTGTATCGTTCCTTTTCAAGCGAATAGGAAAGTGCCTTTGGTATTATCCTTTCTTCTTCAATGAGATAAACATAAGCCTTTGGATCAGGAAGATAGTGTTTCATTTTACAGTGCGAAAAGTTTATGGTCCCCTTTATCCTGTTTTCTTCAAATGTGATAAGGAAATCATCGGTCCTTATTGAAAATGGTGAATAGATATTTATGCCACTTGATCCTGAAAAAGAGATTGAATCATTATCATTCAAAATGACCTTTTCTACGGAAAAGGCGGGTGAGAAGAGCTTCTTTAACTCATCCAGAATGAGCAGCGGATATAGATTTTGTATATCCAAAAGATTGTGGGAAAGAAGTTCCTTTTCATTTTCATGTCCATGATGAAGCGCATATTCAAAGAAGACTCCGATGAGTTCACCTCCCGACTTGTCGCCTTCCCGGAAGATCCCAAAAAAGGCCTCTATGTCCCGGAGCCGCCTTCCCTTCATTGGGAAGATATTTGTAAGTTTTTTTACATCCCCAAATAGGTCTCTCCACTTTAGAGGGATAGAGGGAAGAGCGTATTTTTGAAGCCTTGCATTCAAAAAAGGAATGTCGAAGGAAGTGATGTTGTAGCCGGCGAGCAGCATATCGGACGAATCCGAAAGTCTTTCAAGGAAGGCAAGAAGAAGCTCTTTTTCGTCATCCGCCCCCTCAGCCAGAAGCTGGATAGAGCGGAGTTTTTTTTCTTCGTTAATGAAGGATAGTCCTATAAGATAGACCATATTGCTCTTCGGCGAAAAGCCGGTGGTCTCGATATCAAAGAACAATAGCCTTTCTGCTTCTCCATTTGCTGAAAGAAGATAATGGTATTTCCTGTCTATTTCTTTTTCATGGATCACGGTTTTCATATATTCTTTGTATCGTATTTTGAACATAAATGTTCAACAATAAAGCGCCCGTTTTTTGCGTTTTTATTGGTGAAAAGTGTTATCATTGAAAAAGTCGGCATTGTATTTTTGTGTTCGACGCTATTTTACGAGGCAAAGGAGGATATCCACAGTATGAGCCAGAGAACGTTCAAAGGCGGAGTACATCCCTTCGAAGGAAAAGAACTTTCAAAGGACAAGCCCGTTAAGGAGTTTCGTCCTGAGGGAGAATATGTATTTCCGCTTTCCCAGCATATCGGCGCCCCCGCAAAGGCGATCGTAGAGGTTGGGGATACCGTTCTTCGCGGGCAGAAGATCGCTGAGGCGGGTGGCTTTGTTTCATCCCCTGTTTTTTCTTCCGTTTCGGGAACGGTAAAAAAGCTTGAGAAAAGGCGAGGCGCCGTCGGTGATATGGTCGACAGCATTATCATTGAGTCTGACGGACAATTCAATCCGGTAGAATTCAAAGGGACAGAGGACCCTTCAAAGCTTTCTTCCGAAGAGATCATCAAAAAGATACAGGAGGCGGGTATCGTCGGAATGGGCGGAGCCGGCTTCCCTACTCATGTCAAGCTTTCACCGAAGGATCCGAAGAAGATCGACTACATCATCATGAACGCGGCGGAGTGCGAGCCTTATCTCACGAGCGATTACAGGACTATGATAGAAAGCCCCGAAAAGCTTGTTTCCGGAATGAGGATCATACTTTCGCTTTTCCCGAAAGCGCAAGGTGTCTTTGCTATTGAAAATAATAAGCTTGATTGTATCGAGATATTCAATAAGCTGATCAAAAGTGAAGAGCGGATGTCTGTTACTGTTCTCGTAACAAAATATCCTCAGGGAGGAGAGCGTCAGATAATCCATGCCGTTACCGGCCGTGATATCAATTCAAAGATGCTTCCCGCTGACGCCGGCTGCATAGTTGACAATGTTTCCACAATAGCAGCTATAGACGACGCGGTTTCCAGAGGCATACCACTTATTGACAGGACATTTACAGTGACAGGAGATGCTGTATGTGAGCCGAGGAATTTCCGGGTGCCCTGCGGTGTTTCCTTCCAGCAGATACTTGATGAAGCCGGAGGCTTTGTAAAAGAGCCCGAGAAGCTGATCTCAGGCGGCCCCATGATGGGTTTTGCAATGTTTGACCTTTCCGCTCCCGTGACAAAGACCACATCAGCGCTTCTCGCTCTCGGCTTTGATGAAGCGAGCGCCGGGGAGACAACGAACTGCATCAATTGCGGACGCTGTGTTGACGCTTGTCCCGAGCGGCTCATCCCGTCGCGGCTTGCCGATTATGCCATGTATGGCAATGACGAACTTTTTGAAAAGTGGTATGGCCTTGAGTGTATCGAGTGCGGCAGCTGTTCCTTTGTCTGCCCTGCGAAAAGGCCTCTGGCGCAGGATATCAAGTCAAAAAAGAAATTCGTTCTCGCGGCAAAACGGGCAGCACAGGCAGCTTTGAAGGCCAAGGCCGAAGAAAAAAAGTAAGGGGTGAGAATAGTGGAAAAAAAGCTTAAAGTAACCTCCAATCCGCATGTAAGAGAGCGGATGGACACACAGAAGATAATGCTCTGTGTGATAATTTCCCTGCTTCCCGCTACGATCTTCGGTATCGTAAATTTCGGACCCAGGGCCTTTGTGATCATAATTCTTTCAATAGGAACGGCGGTACTTTCCGAAGCCTGCTATGAAAAGCTTCTTCACAGGAAATACACTATCAAGGATCTCTCAGCAGTAGTAACCGGACTCCTGCTTGCATTAAACCTTCCCTCGTCAGTTCCGTTCTGGATCCCGATACTCGGAAGCGCGTTTGCGATCATAGTCGTAAAGATGCTCTTTGGCGGACTCGGGCAGAATTTCATGAACCCGGCTCTTGGGGCGAGATGCTTCCTCGTTATCAGTTTCACGTCTTTGATGACTGATTTTTCGCAGTATCCGGGTTACGAAGATGTCTTTTCCGGCGCCACACCGCTTGCACTGATCAAGGCAGGTGGAGAAGCTGATCCTCTTTCGATGCTCCTTGGAAATATCCCCGGAACCATCGGCGAGACCTCCGTTATCTGTCTTCTTGCAGGGGCTGTGTTCCTGATCCTGATGGGGATCATAGATCTCAAGATACCCGGAACCTATATCGTTACATTCGCGATTTTCATGCTGATCTTTGGCGGACATGGCTTTGATCTGAATTACCTTACCGCGCAGCTTTGCGGAGGCGGTCTCATTCTCGGTGCCTTCTTCATGGCAACGGATTATGTTACGAGTCCTATAACGCCTCTTGGAAAGATAATATTCGGCATCATCCTCGGTGTCATGACAGGGATACTCCGTGTCTTCGGAGGTTCTGCGGAGGGCGTATCCTACGCTATCATATTCTCAAATCTCCTTGTTCCGCTCATTGAGAGATTTACTGTACCGAGAGCCTTTGGAATATTGAAGGAAAAGAAGAAAAAAGAAGTGAAGTCTGATGGGAAAGGAGGCGCGAAGAAATGAAGGGTAAGCTTGTAAAGGACGCGCTGATCCTTACTATCATTACTTTGGTTTCAGGCCTTGGACTCGGCTTTGTTTACGAGATCACAAAGGAGCCTATCAGGGTTGCAAAGGAGGCAGCACTTATCAGATCCTACAAGGCGGTATTTGAGGATGCCGAGGGTTTTGAGGACTATGAGGACTTTGATGCCGAGGAGGCAAAAGAGCTGCTTTCTGACAGCGGTATTTCAGGTGTTTCCATTACTTTTACCGAGAAAGCTCTTGATTCCTCAAAGGACTTGATCGGCTATGTCATAGGAGTTAAGTCACAGGGCGGCTACGGCGGACCGATCGAATTTTCCATGGGTGTTACTTCGGACGGAGAGCTTACAGGCTATTCCATTACCTCTATCAGTGAGACAGCCGGTCTTGGAATGAAAGCAGATCAGTACGGCGAAAAGACCTTCTCATATCAGTGGATAGGAAAGGACGCTTCTTCTCCCGATTATGCAGTCAAAAAAGATGGCGGTGAGATAGAAGCGATATCAGGTGCGACCATTACCTCACGCTGCATGACAAACGGGATCAATGGCGGTATTGCCTGGTTCAATTATCTGGAAGGAGGCGCTCAATAATGAAAACAATAATAGAACGCCTTAAAAACGGAATTATCACAGAGAATCCCACTTTCGTTCTGATGCTTGGGATGTGTCCGACTCTTGCGGTCACTACCTCTGCGATAAACGGGATAGGCATGGGACTTTCGACCACGGTTGTTCTTGCGCTTTCTAATCTTATTATTTCGATCCTTAGAAAGGCGATACCCGATCGCGTCAGAATGCCTGCCTTCATAGTCATAGTCGCATCCTTTGTTACGATAGTACAGTTTTTGATGGAGGGCTTTGTTCCGAGCCTTTATGCTTCGCTTGGTCTCTATATCCCTCTTATCGTCGTAAACTGTATTATCCTCGGACGTGCTGAGTCCTACGCATCAAAGAATCCGCCTATCGCTTCGCTTTTTGACGGGATAGGAATGGGACTCGGGTTTACGGCGTCCATCACAGTGATCGGCCTCGTAAGAGAGTTTCTCGGTGCAGGCACACTCTTTGACAAGCAGGTTCTTCCGCTTGCGGATCCCGCCAATGGTGTACCCGGCTTCACGCCGATATCGATATTTGTAATGGCGCCCGGAGCCTTCTTTATACTCGCAATCCTGGTCGCAGTGATGAAGGAGCTTCGGCTTCGGATGGAGAAGAAAGGCAAGCCTCTTGCAGCCTCTGCGTCAGTATTTAATGATGAGGACTGTACTGTATGTCCTTTTGCTGACTCCTGTACGGGAAAGGCTGCAGTCATGCAGATAGAAAGCGGACAAAAAAAGGAAACGCCCTTCAAAACTGAAACAGTAAAAGCAGAAGCGGCAGGAGAAGATACAGAAGAAAAAGCAAAGGAAACGGTCGAAGAGCAAACGGAGGCTTTGGCAAAGACCCCTGAAAGATCGGCTTCCCAAGGCAACCAAAAAAACGCGGCCACAAAGAAAACGAATGCGAAAAAAAATAATAAAGGAGGTAAAAGATAATGAGCGGTGAAATGAATATCTTCGCCGAGCTTATGCTCATACTTGTCTCGACCTCTGTCGTCAGCAATGTAGTACTTTCCCAGTTCCTGGGGCTCTGCCCGTTCTTCGGGGTTTCCAAAAAGGTTGAGACCGCACTCGGAATGGGAGTAGCCATCATATTCGTGATAACACTTGCTTCCATAGTCACCGGAGTGATCTACAAGTTCGTACTGATACCTACAGGCTTTACTTATCTTCAGACCATTATTTTCATCCTGGTGATCGCAGCGCTCGTTCAGTTCGTTGAGATGGTATTAAAGAAGCATATTCCGTCGCTTTACAGATCGCTCGGAGTTTATCTTCCTCTGATAACAACGAACTGCGCGGTTCTCGGTGTTGCGCTTACAAATGTTACCAATTACTACGATACCGACGCTCCGTTCTCCATTCTGAAGGGAACCTTCTACGGCTTTGGAACAGCAGTTGGCTTCATGATAGCGATCGTCATTCTGGCATCGATAAGGGAAAAGATGGAAAAAAATGATGTCCCGCGCGCTTTCAAGGGAACCGGCATTGTTGTGGTTACTGCGGGTCTTATGGCTATCGCGTTCTGCGGCTTTTCCGGCGTTATCAAGTAAGGGAGGGAGTGAAGAGTTATGGCTTATGGAATAATAATGTCGATAGTTCTGGTCGGCGCTGTCGGCTGTATAATCGGCTTTTTCCTCTCCTTCGCTTCTGAAAAATTCAAGGTAAAGGTGGATGAGAGGGAGGAGGCAGTACTTTCCGTACTTCCGGGAAACAATTGCGGAGGCTGCGGCTATCCCGGCTGTTCAGGTCTTGCGGAGGCTATCGCAAAGGGAAATGCTCCCGTCGGGCAGTGTCCGGTCGGGGGGCCTCCGGTAGCTTCAAAGATCGCAAAGATAATGGGAGTCGATGCCGGATCATCTGAGAGGATGGTTGCCTTTGTAAAGTGCGTCGGAACCTGTGAAAAGGCAAAGGACAAGTATGAATACTCGGGAGCAAAGGACTGCTCGGTCGTGGCTCTTGTTCCCGGCGGCGGACCCAAGGCCTGCAGCTACGGATGTCTTGGCTTTGGCTCGTGCGTCAGCGCCTGCACATTTGATGCGATCCATATCGTAAACGGGATATCGGTAGTTGACAAAGAGGCTTGCAAGGCCTGCGGCGCCTGCATCAAGGCCTGCCCCAGGCATCTCATCGAGCTCATCCCTTACAGCGCTTCTGAGGCAGTTGGCTGTTCAAACAAGGACAAGGGCAAGGATGTCATGGCAGTATGTGATACAGGCTGTATTGCCTGCCACCTGTGCGAGAAGAACTGTCCTTCAGATGCTGTCCATGTCGTTGACAATGTCGCTTACATAGACCAGTCAAAATGTACCGGCTGCGGAACCTGCGCAGAGAAGTGTCCGAAGAAAGTGATCATAAGAAGATGAAAAGAAGCGCCGTCCATCAGGACGGCGTTTTTTCATTGATCCCGTCAAGCACCTTGGAAACAGTGCTCTTCATGGCATTTACATTTATAGGCTTTGAAATATGTGCATTCATACCTGAAAGGAGAGCTTCCCGTATATCATCCGTAAATGCATTCGCTGTGACGGCAATGATGGGGATGGAAGAGGCGTCAGGCCGGTTATCGTTTGAAAGTGCTCTTATTGCTCTTGCAGCTTCGTAGCCGTTCATCACGGGCATCTGTATATCCATGAGGATAAGGTCAAAGGTGCCTTCTTTGTTGCTTTTGAAGGTATTTACGGCCTCCTGGCCATTAGGAGCGATCACTACGGAAGCACCGTTTATCTTCATTATCTGCGTCATTATCTCTGAATTCAGAGGATTGTCCTCTGCCACAAGTATATTCAGTCCTTTTAATACATTTTCCGAGTTCTCATTTGTTTCTTCCTTCTTTTCCGCGAGAGTCTCAGAGACCTTCATCGGGATGATGACTGTGAAACGGGAACCCTTTCCCTCCTCCGAGACGACATCAATGGTGCCGCTCATGAGGTCCACGAGATTCTTCGTGATTGAAAGACCAAGCCCTGTACCCTGAACGGAAATGGTGTCGCTTCTCTGTTCCCTTGAGAAGGGCTTGAAGGCCTCTTCGAGGAAGGACTTTGACATTCCATAGCCTGTATCTTCAACGATGAAGGTAATCCTGTCATATTTGTCAGTATTTCCGTGCTCTGAAGAGACTGAAAGCGTGATGCTCCCTCCGACAGGAGTATATTTCACGGAATTGTTAAGAAGATTGATGAGGATCTGGTTAATTCTTGACTCATCGGCATTGAAGGAGTCATGCTCCATTTCTTCAATGACCATCTTGAAATCCTGATGCTTTGCGTCCGCGATAGTCTTGATCACTTCCTTCACCGAACAGAGCATATCGAAGAGAGAGAAGGGCTTTGCGGAAAGGTCGATCTTTCCCGATTCGATCTTTGACATGTCAAGAACGTCATTTATGAGGAGAAGGAGCTGCTTGCCGGAGGATAGTATTTTTTTGGTATAATCCTCTACCTGGGCGGGGTCGCCGCTGTCTCCGAGCATAATAGTGGAAAAGCCGATTATAGCATTCAAGGGAGTCCTGATGTCATGGGACATCTGGGAAAGAAATTCAGTCTTTGCCTGGTTTGCTTTTTCAGCCGCGCGGGCAGATTCTATCAAGGCCGTCTGATACTGGAATTCACTCTTCTTTATCTCATCTATATCCTGAACGGCGCAGATGACATTTACAGCCCTGCCGCTGTCATCGGAGTTGACCTTGATAAGATGCATCCTGTTCCAGCGGCCACTGACTGAGGTGTAATCAATTGTAAGTAGATCGGTATCCATAAACCTTTCAAGGAAGGTCGCAGGATCAAGAAAGTCATTGATCTTTTCTTTGAAATCCAAAGAAATGTATTTTTCAATAGAGGTCTTGTAGATAGTCGTTAGATTATAATCGTTTTCTTCACAGAGCTTCCCGAAAGTCTCATCCGCTTCTATGATATGTATGCGGTTCGTTTTCAGATCGCCGTATACAGAGAGAAAATATATGTTTTTGAAGGAGCGAAGGAGCATCATCTCCTTTTCAAGATTCTCATTCGAGATCATGAGCTCATTCTTAAGTCTCTGTTCCTCAAGGATATTGTCAGTGATATCGGTGGTGAAGACCATTATATTATTCGGTTCACCCTTATCATTCTGCGCGACAGTTGAAAAGCTGATGCGGTACCATTTTTCCACGCCGTTTTTCATGCGATGGTAATCAAGCTCAAGAAGACGTCCGCCCTTAAGGTTCTGCTTGAGCCATTTAGGGGATAGCTTCTCCTTTAATTCCCGAAGTGATGAAGAAGAACTTGCAGAGTCAAATTTACCGCTCGTATCACGAAGCAGATTGATGAAAATATTGATAAGATCATTGGCTTTCCCATCAGCGCCAACCAGGTCACCGAGGGCTGAAGGCATCTTGAAGGAGTGATAAGTTCCTTCATCCAGATTGAAAAGAAATTCCGAATCATGTATCCGGCTCATTACGGATTGAAGAGCATGATAGCGTTTTTTCAGACGCTCTTCTTCAAATCTCTTCCTGACATCGGTAGTGATGTTTGCGATCGTTACAACAACCTTTGTGATCTTTCCGTTTTCATCGGCTTCAGAGGGAACAGCCCGAAGACGGCACCATACAGTATCCTTTTTCTGGACATCAATGGATATATAGGTCTCCGCATCCTTCAATTCTTCAACCAGGTTTTCAGTGAGCAGCCGGTCTACAAGAGACATATTTTCCTGATCCGGAAGAAGCTCATGCTGTTTGAAAGCTCTTACGGAATCATTCCATGCTATACCGTCTGTATAATCGTTCGAGAAGGACCAGTGCTTTTTTAAAACACGGTATTTTCCGGTAATGGTATCTACAATTATCACCGAGGCGGCAACAGTCTCCATATTGTCAAAAATATTGTCAGCAGGCATGTAGATAACCTCCAAAAAAATGCATCAAAACAATCACAACTTAAATATTATATACAAAAAACTATCTGATGTCGATTATGTCTGATAATCCGTCTGTCGGAAAGATATTTCCCTCAGTATCGATGAATACCGCCTCATAGGAGGTGTCGGGCTGTTTTTCGGAGAGACTCTTTAAAAAGCGTAAAGACTTTTCTCTTCCGAGCAGGAAGCATATCGTGGAAAGAGCATCTCCATCCAACGACGAATCAGATACTATAGTGACGGAATCAAGTCCGGTAGCTGCCGGATAGCCATTGCCAAGATCCAGTATATGATGAAAAAGCTCTCCGTCCTTCATGAAATATCTCTGATAGTCGCCGCTTGTTACGACAGAGCAGGAATCGACAGAAAGAGTAAAGGCAGCCTCATTTGCTTCGGCGAAGGGCTTTTGCACTCCGACCGTGAACGGCTTATCATCCGGGCGTCCTCCTATGCAGAGCACATTACCGCCAAGATTGATGATGGCATTTTTACATCCCATCGACAGAAGATAGTCCTTCATACGGTCTGCGATATATCCCTTTGCGATCCCTCCGAGGTCAAGTCTTGTATTTTCATCAAGGAGAGTAATCTCATATTTTTCGGGATCAATTGCTACCTTTTCCCCACCGACGCTCGACAAAGCGGAAGAAATTTCGTTTTCGGGAGGAATCGGGCTTTCATTGTCAAGATTCTTTGCACGCTCACTCACATTCCACAGCTCTGACAATGCTCCGCAGGTGATCGAAAAAATGCCGCCCGATATTTCTTCGTAGTTTAAACCTTTTTCAACAAGCCGCAAAGTCTCGGGATCGACTATCACGGGTTGCCCTTTGGAATTATTTATCATCGAGATGTCTGAGGTGCTTATTTTTGTCGAAAAAAGGTTCTCATATTTCTTCGCAAGCGAAAAGCATCCATTGAACAGTTTTTCGTTTTCAGAAGAAGTTCCGTAAAGGGTGATAGAAATTATCGTATCAAAGTAGAAGCCGTCTTTCGTTTCCTTTGAGGTAGTCGATGCCGAACAGGACGAGGACAGGAGAGGCAGAGTCAGGGAGGCAATGATGAAGAGGATGAACAATTTGGTTGTAAATAATGGTTTTCGTGATTTTTTCATATACTTATGGTAACATATCAGAGATTTTTTGTATCGGAGATTTTTTATGAATGAATTAATACGTCCCGTCATGGAGAGCAGGGTTGTGATCAAGATAGGCTCGAATTCCCTGATGCATCCCGAAACGGGAAAACCTGATTATATCAAGATTGAGCGGCTTGCGATGGAACTTACGGATCTTCGCAACCGCGGACTTGATGTCTGCCTTGTAAGTTCCGGGGCGATTGCGATAGGCAGGCAGATGCTCATGCGCACTGAAAAGCCAAAGACCTTGTCCGAAAAGCAGGCGCTTGCTTCTATCGGGCAGTCAAGGCTCATGATGATATATCAGGAGGCTTTTTCAAGATTCAATCAGACTATCGGGCAGATATTGATGACAAAGAATACTCTTCTTAACGAAGAGTCAAGGTTGAATGCTCAAAATGCCTTTTCCGAGCTTTTTTCCATGGGTGTGATCCCTGTTGTAAACGCGAATGATACAATATCCACCTATGATATACAGTTCGGTGACAATGATACGCTATCGGCCATTGTCGCCTCCCTGATCTCAGCTCACAGGCTCATTCTGATGTCTGATATCGACGGGCTCTATACAGGAGACCCCAGAAGAGACAAGGATGCCTCACTCATCTCAAGAGTAGATGATATCAATGATGAGATAGTAAAGATGGCTTCAGGCGAGACAGGAAGTTCTGTCGGTACCGGCGGCATGGAAACAAAGATAATAGCCGCAAAGATCGCTACACGCTGCGGTACCTCCATGCTTATAGTAAGTGCGCAGGACGTTTCAGTCCTTCATGAGATATTTGACGGAAAGAAGATCGGAACCTTTTTTGCTCCCAGGTATGACGAGACCTTTGATATCCAAAAATATATAGAATCGACTATCAGATGACAGAAAAGCAAAGCATCCGCGAAAAAATGAAGGCCTTTCGAAAGGCTATGGATCCTCTTGAAAAGAAGACAAGGGAAAAAAGGCTCTGTGAAGGGATTACAGAATACCTTTTTGACCTTTCGTTTCAGGAGATACTGTGTTACTATCCGATGCCCCTTGAGATAGACCTTCGGGACGCCTACAAAAAATGGGAGGATGGCGGAAGGAAGCTTTTCTTTCCGGTAACTTCAAAGGATGATCTTTCTTTTTTTTCACCGCATTCTTTCGACGGTTTTTCTGAAGGTCCCATGCGCGTGATGGAACCCGTTTCAAGGGAGGAACCTTTTATTTATCATGAAAAGACTCTTTGTATAGTTCCGGGGCTCGCCTTTACAAAAGAAGGGATGCGTCTCGGCTATGGCAAGGGATATTATGACAGGTTTCTTTCAAAATATCCCGGAATGATCACTCTTGGTGTCTGCTTTGAGGAGCAGGTCTTTGATGAACTCCCGTGTGACGGATCTGATGTATTGCTCAATTTTGTGATGATCGCATAAAAAAGAGAGGATATTATTTATGAGTGAGATAGAAAATATCTGTAAAGGCGCGAAAAAGGCTTCCTATGAGCTCTTGAGCCTTGGAACCAATGAAAAGAACGAGATACTTCTTAGAATGGCTTATGCACTTGAAAAGAATGCGGATGCCATTATCCTTTCAAATGCTCTTGATATGAAAAACGGAAAGGAGAAGGGGCTTTCGGAAGGTCTCCTTGACAGGCTTCTTCTTACAAAGGAGAGGATAAAAAAGATCGCGGACGCGATGAGAGAGGTTGCCCTGCTTCCGGACCCCATAGGAGAAACAGTTTCGGGCTTTGTGCGTCCGAACGGGCTTGAGATCACAGAAAAGCGCGTTCCAATGGGAGTGATAGGAGTCATATATGAAGCCCGTCCCAATGTGACTGCTGATATTGCCTCTCTTTGTTTAAAGACCTCGAACGCGGTCGTTTTGAAGGGCGGTTCTGATGCCATCAATTCAAACCGCAGCATTGTTGATGCTTTCAGGGCAGTAATTTCAGATATGGGACATGATCCCAATTTCGTAACCCTTATAGGAGAGACTGAGCGCAGTGCTACAGAGGAGTTCATGCATCAGGACAGATTTGTCGATCTTCTGATACCTCGCGGCGGTGCGGGACTGATCAGGTCTGTAAAGGAAAACTCGACCATCCCCTGCATTGAGACAGGCACCGGAAACTGCCATATCTTTGTGGATGAAAGCGCGGATCTTGATAAGGCGCTTCCCATCATAGAAAATGCGAAGACCCAGAGGATAGGTGTCTGCAATGCAATGGAGTCACTCGTTGTCCATGAAAAGATCAAGGACAGATTACTTCCCGGACTTATTGAAAGGCTGAAGGGCTATGATATCTCTTATCACGCAGACGAGGCTTCAATAGGCGCATTCAAAGGAGAAGGAGTCATTCCCGCAACTGAGGATGACTTTTCGAAGGAATATCTTGCGCTTGAGCTTTCGATAAAGACGGTTTCATCTCTTGAAGAAGCGATAGAGCATATCAATACATATTCAACCCATCATTCGGATGCCATAATCACTGAGGATTATGAGAACGCGAGGGTCTTCCTTCAGAAGGTCGATTCGGCCTGCGTCTACGTGAACGCATCCACCCGCTTTACCGACGGCGGTGAGTTCGGCTTCGGGGCGGAGGTCGGGATATCTACGCAGAAGCTCCACGCGAGAGGGCCCATGGGACTTAAAGCGCTCACGACCACAAAGTATACGATCCTTGGAAACGGACAGGTAAGGCCTTGATAATGCGGGACATTTCTTATGATTATCTTGAAAAGATAAGGGATATACTCCTTGAAGAAGGTCATTCCATTGGAAGTCTCAGATACCATGTCGCGACCTTCGGCTGTCAGATGAATGCAAGGGATTCGGAGAAGCTTAGAGGTATGTTCGAATATGCAGGCTTTTCGGAGAGTCCCGACGAGGATTGCGACATTGTCATCTACAACACCTGTACTGTCAGGGAAAATGCCAATCAGAAGGTCTACGGTCGGCTGGGTGAACTGAAGGGTATAAAGAAAAAAAATCCCTTCATGAAGATCGTCCTCTGCGGCTGCATGATGGAGGAAAAGGCAGAAGAGGAGAGGATAAAAAAATCTTATCCATTTGTAGACATTGTATTCGGGACAATGAACCTCTCTGATTTTCCGCGGCTTTTGTATCAGAATCTGAAATACGAAGAAAAACAGTACGAGGTCACTCCTATAGACAGAAAAAATGATGAGCTTTTACTGTCAAAAATAAAGTCAGATCCCATCCTCCCCACAAAGAGGAAGTATCCCTTCAAAAGCGGCGTGAACATCACCTACGGCTGCAACAATTTCTGCACCTATTGTATTGTTCCTTTTGTCAGGGGACCCGAGCGGTCAAGGAGAAAAGAGGATATCCTTGATGAGATCAGGGCACTTTCAAAGGATGGTGTTATAGAGATAATGCTCCTCGGACAGAATGTAAATTCCTACAATGATCCCGGAGACAAAACGACCTTCCCGATGCTTCTCAGGTCAGTTGAAGAGATAGAAGGGATTGAGCGGATACGCTTTATGACAAGCCATCCGAAGGATCTTTCCAACGAGCTTATAGAGGTAATGAGTGCCTCAAAAAAGCTCTGCCGCCATATCCATCTTCCTCTTCAGAGCGGGAGCACGAAGGTGCTCAGCGAAATGAACAGGCATTATACGAAAGAGAGTTATCTTTCTCTCGTTGACAGGATAAAAAACAAACTGCCGGACATCTCGCTGACCACTGATATCATGGTTGGCTTTCCGGGAGAAACAGAGGAAGACTTTCTTGAGACCTGTGATGTGGTCAAAAGAGCTGGCTTTGACAGCGCCTTCACCTTTATTTATTCAAAGCGGGACGGGACTCCGGCGGCGGATCGCCAGGATCAGATAGATGAAGCAGTCGTTCATGAGCGCTTTGACAGACTGCTTTCGCTGATCCACGAAAAGAGCAGTGAGAATTCAAAAAGATTTGTAGGACAGACTCTTCCGGTCCTTGTGGAGGAAAAAAATTCCCATGACCAATCCCTTGTTACAGGGCGTCTTTCGCAAAATGCGATAGTTCATTTCAAGGGAGATGAGTCCCTGATCGGGAGGATAGTGCCGGTCACCATAAAAGAGAGCCATGACTTTTATTTCTTTGGTGAGCCTGCTCTGTCATGAAGGGAAAAGGAAAAAAGGAAGCCCTGCTTATAGTGATAGTTTTTGCTGTACTTTTTATCATTTTTATGATGAGCAGGAGCCTTTATACGAACGGAAGCTGCGCCGTTATTACGGTTGACGGCGTTTTGTACGGAAAATATCCGCTTTCAAAAGACGCGGACATCCCGATCATCAAAGACAATAATGAGATAAACCACGCTGTCATTGAAAACGGTACAGTCTATATGAAGGATGCCGCCTGCAAAAATCATGTCTGTATCAGTCAGGGGAGAAAGAAGGCCTCAGGTGAGTCGATCGTATGCCTCCCGAACCGTGTTGTGATCAGGATAGAAGGTGTCGGCGAAGGAGCGGACTATGATGTCATCGCGAACTAGGAAAATAGTCCTTCTTTCGGTGTCAGCAGCACTTGCCATGATCTTTTCCTATGTGGAGAGCCTGATACCCTTTTATTTCGGGGTTCCCGGAATGAAACTGGGGCTTTCGAACATATGCATAGTGGTGATCATGTTTACTATCGGAGAAATCCCGGCGCTTTTCGTGAATATTCTTCGTATAGTCCTTACGGCTCTTTTATTTACAAATATTTTCAGCCTTGTTTTTTCGCTGGCGGGGGCTTTTCTTTCTTTTCTTGTGATGGTCGCAATTAAGCGGATTTTCAGGCTTTCAGCAATGTCAGTCTCTCTTTTTGGAGGGATAGCCCATAATGCCGGCCAGCTCATCGCTGCCGCAATTATCGTAAAGGAGTATGCAGTTCTTTTTTATCTTCCGGTGCTCCTTCTTTCGGGGGCTGCAACCGGCTTTCTCATTGGGCTTCTTGCAAGGATGCTGATACCGCGTCTTAAGACTTTTATCATAAATAGCGGAGGATGATCATGTATTCATATATCAGGGGAGAGATAGCAGAGGTATATGAGGATTCCATTGTTATTGACAACAATGGGATGGGCTATCTCATTTTCATGAGCGCTTTGGATATTAAGAAGCTGAAGGGGCAGGGCGAAACAAAGCTCATCCATACATACTTCTCTGTTACGGAAAACGCAGTATCGCTTTTTGGCTTTCTTTCAAGAGAGGAAAGAGAAATGTTCCTTCTCCTCCTGAAGGTCAGCGGCATAGGCCCGAAGGCTGCGCTTTCACTGCTTTCTACGATGGATGAAAGGGACCTTAAATACGCGATACTTTCGGATGATGAAAAGGCCATTTCAAAGGCTCCGGGTATCGGAGCAAAGAGCGCAAAGAGGATAATAGTCGATCTGAAGGACAAGATAGACTCTTCGTTCATGTCAAAAGACCTTAGGGAGTCTTTGGGGGAAGACAGAGGTGTATCAGGAGGCGCTCTTGGTGATGGTACGGATAATGACGCATATCTTGCGCTCATATCTCTTGGATATTCATCCTCAAGTGCTTATCGCGCTATATCGGAAGTAGAGGGAAGAAATGAAATGGACGTAAGTACTCTTCTCAAGGAAGCACTGAAGCGACTTTCATCTTAAGAGGAAAAAATGGAAAGAAAGATAATAGAAACAAAAGTTCAGCCTGAGGATATAAAGACCGAGGCAACCCTTCGACCACAGGATTTTTCAGGCTACATTGGACAGGAAAAGATAAAAGAAAACTTAAAGATCTATATCTCCGCTGCAAAGGAGAGACATGAGCCTCTTGACCATGTGCTCTTTTTCGGCCCTCCGGGCCTTGGAAAGACTACTCTTGCAGGCATCATAGCCCGCGAGATGGGGGTAAATATCAAGGTCACATCGGGCCCCGCGATCCAGCAGCCCGGGGAGATGGCAGCCATATTATCCTCATTATCAGAGAACGACGTTCTCTTCATAGACGAGATACACAGGCTGAACCGCCAGGTTGAGGAAGTTCTGTACCCTGCCATGGAGGATTATGCCATAGATATAATGATCGGAAAGGGCCAGCAGGGGCGTTCCATCAGGCTCGACCTTCCCCGTTTTACACTTATCGGCGCTACGACCCGGGCAGGCCTTCTTTCAGCACCGCTTAGAGACAGGTTCGGTGTGATATTCCGCCTTGAATTCTATCCTCCGAAGGATCTTCAAAAGATAATAATACTCTCCGCAAAAAAACTCTCGATAGAGATAGAAGAGGAGGGGGCGCTTGAACTTGCAAAGAGGTCAAGAGGGACGCCGCGTCTTGCAAACAGGCTTCTTCGAAGAACCCGCGATTATGCACAGGTCGTTTATGAGGGGAAGATCACAAAAGAAGTTGCATCCGAGGTTCTCGACCGGATGGAGGTGGATTCCTTCGGCCTTGACGACAGCGACAGACGGCTTCTCCTTACGATAATGGAAAAATTCAAGGGCGGTCCTGTAGGACTTGATACACTTTCCGCGGCACTTGGAGAAGACAGCGGCACGATAGAGGATGTTTATGAGCCCTACCTCGTCCAGAACGGCTTCCTTGACAGGACGCCAAAGGGAAGGGTAGCTACGGAACGCTGTTTTTCACATTTCGGTCTGCCTGTGCCGTAACTGACATCTTTTGCTTGTTTTTAGGGTAAAGTGTAATTATAATGATTATTCGATATTCTTATTTTTAACCGGAGGAGTTTTGATGGCGGCCAAGAAAAGTACGGAAGTCCTGATCGGTGGCAAGGTTTTTACAATAAGCGGCTATGAGGATGAGGATTATCTTAGAAAAGTAGCAGCGTATATCAATGGGATGCTATCCGAATATGAAGGCCTTGATGAGTGGAAGAGACTGCCGAATGACATGAAATCCACTCTTATCGCGATAAATATAGCTGATGACTATTTCAAGGCGAAGGCTCTTGCGGAAAAGTATGAAAGCGATGTGTCCGAAAAGGAGAAAGAGGTTTATGACTTAAAGCATGAACTTATCGGAAACCAGATGAAGATGGAGTCTCTTGAGGATGATGTGAGAAAGCTCGAGGACGAAAAAAAGGAACTCCTTTTGAACAAAGCAAAGCTTGAGGCTTCACTTGAGGATGCTCTGCTCGGACCTTCGACGGAAGGGGATTCATGAAGGGAAATATCCCGGAACTTCTGGCTCCTGCCGGAAATATTGAAATATTAAAACAAGCGGCTCTTTACGGAGCGGATGCCATATATTTCGGAGGAGAGCTCTTTTCGGCGAGAGCCTATGCCGGAAACCTTGATAGCGATGAGATATTGTCGGCAATACGCTTCCTTCATTTGAGGCAAAAGAAAGCCTATCTTACGGTCAATACCCTTTTGAAATCAAGGGAGATCGAAGGCAGGCTCTTTTCATTTCTGAAGCCCTTCTATGAGGAAGGGCTTGATGCTGTTCTGGTTCAGGACATGGGCGTTTTTTCGCTTATCAGGGATTGCTTCCCCAATCTTCCCATACATATCAGTACCCAGTGCTCCGTGACGAGTGAGTACGGAGCGCGCTTCTTCAAGTCTCTTGGAGCAGAGAGAGTGGTGCTCTCAAGAGAACTGTCTCTTGATGAGATAAAGACAATAATAGAAAAAAGCGATATCGAGACGGAGGTATTTGTTCACGGAGCGCTCTGTGTCTCATATTCAGGCCGATGCATGATGTCTTCGATGATAGGAGGCCGCAGCGCAAACAGAGGAAGATGTGCAGGGGCCTGCAGAAATCCATATTCTGTAGAGATCGACGGAAAGAAAATAGAGTCATTTGGGGATTATCCTCTTTCGATGCGGGATCTTTCAGGTCTTCCTGACTTAAAGCGCCTTGCAAAGACAGGAGTCAATTCCCTGAAGATCGAGGGCAGGATGAAGGATGTGACCTATGTGACAGGTGTAGTCTCCCTTTATCGCAAGTATCTTGATATGCTTTCAGAAAATCCCGATATTGACTATGCCATAGAGAGTAATGATCTAAAAAGGCTCTTCTCACTTGGCAACCGGGGCTTTTTCACGGACACCTGGTACTTTTCGAGAAATGATCCTTCAATGATGAATTCCGAGGACTCCTCCTTTATGCGGGATATAAAGGATGAGGAAAAGAGTTATGAAGAGGGCGGTCTTCCCGTTGATATTACATTCAAGGCATATGCAGGAGAGCAGCTTTTGCTGTCACTGAAATGCGAGGGCAGAGAGGTGTCGGTTCCCGGCCCTGATTGCGAAGCGGCCAAAAACAGCCCGCTTACGAAGGAAAATCTTTCTGAAAAGCTCTCAAGGCTTGATACAAAAAACACCTTTTTTAAAGCAGGAAAGATCACTGTCCTTCTTTCAGAGGAACCTCCCTTTGTCCCCATGTCACTTCTTAAGGAAATGAAGAGGGAGGCGCTTTCAAAGCTTTCAGATTCATTCCTTAAAAAAAGAAGTGATGCGGTCTCACCGGAAAGTGCGGATTTTGAAAGAAGTAAACAGTCTTTCAAGAAGCCTGAGACATTTGTGCTTGTTTCAGATCCAAAGCAGCTTTCGCGGCTTTCTGCTCTTAAACATGATTTTTCCGTGATCATACCTTCAAGACTCTTTTTGATGAACAATGGCGCGATGCGGGAGAAAGTCATAGATATCATTTCTTCGCTTAAGAAGACCAAAAAAAGAATATATCTTCTCTTTCCGAGGATATTCAGAAAAAGGGTATTTGAAGATGCCGTGACTCTTCTTTCGATAGTTGAGAGAAGCGGCCTGTCAGGCATATTTGTGACAGGCTATGACGCACTTTCCTTCCTTCTTGAAAAGGGCTTTGATAAAGAAAAGATATTCCTGTCCCCGGACATCTATGTGATGAATGAAAGAGCAAAGGCCTTTTTTGGATCCCTTTCGCTCTTTAACTCCTCAGTTCCTCTTGAACTTAATGAAGGTGAGATCAGCCACAGGAACAATTCCGATTCCTTGATGATGGTCTATGGACGATATACCCTTATGCAAAGCGCTGTCTGTATTTACAAAAACGCTTATGCCTGTGAGGAAAGGGAGGAGCATGAGCATGATATTTTTCTGACTGACAGGAAGAATATGGTCTTTCCCGTGAAGAAGGATTGCTCAGACTGTGTCAATCTTGTCTTAAACTCCCTTCCTACAAACCTCATCAGCAGTCTTTCGAGCTTGAAGGACTATGGTATTTCAAGGTATCTCCTCTCGTTTACGACTGAAAAAGAGGAGGAGATGAAAAAGGTCATTGAGGATTATTATCTGGCTCAGTCAGGCTCCCAAGTAAGCTATAGCGGTTCTTATACCCGGGGACACTTCGGACGCGGGGTGGAGTGAGACAGATGGTACATTTCCTTACCCTTGTTTCAAGATTTACAATATTGATCTGGCTCTCGCTCTTTGCCTACGAGGGCTTCCTTTCGATATCAGACAAAAACTCTTTGGAGAGAAAAAGAGGAAGGCAGTCGCGGCAGGTGTTTTATACCTGTCTCATTTTCTTAAATGCGATGGCCGTGATCTTTTTTAATGCATCAAACGAGGCCTCAAAGGAGGGCGTTTTACCTGATAATATCAAAGACCTGTTTTTGCTTGGCATCGGTTTTACGATCATCATATTATTCTTCGCTGTATTTAACAGGCTGCTTTCCGGGCTCTCGGTCGTATTTACGAATTTTTGCGTGATCCTCCTTGCAACGGGTTTTTTCATGCAGACGAGACTTGACAATACGAGAGCCTTTCGGCAGATGCTCTTTGCTCTGGTATCGATCCCGATAGCGGCGGTCTTTGTATTCATAATGCCGCGCCTTAATGCAAACAGGTATCTTGCGATCATTGCGGCGGTACTTGGGATAGCCCTTCTTGCAATAGTCCTCATCGCAGGGAAGACCACCTATGGCGCAAAGCTGAATATCACGATAGGCCCGATCACTCTCCAGCCTTCGGAATTTGTAAAGATATTATTCGTTTACTTTATCGCGGTCTTTCTCTATCTTGACAGCTCGTTAAAAGGAATAATAATAGTGAGTGCTCTTTCAGGTGCCCATATGCTGATCCTTGTGATGTCAAAGGACCTCGGGAATGCTGCGATCTTCTTCATTATCTTCCTCATAATGCTTTATGCTGCGACAGGAAGGTATGAGTGGCTTTTGATCGGAGCCGCTCTCGCGGCAGTAGCCTTGATAGTCGCTTATTTTGCGCTCCCTCATGTGAGAGTGAGGTTCATAGCCTGGGCAGATCCTTTGAGCTATCCCGACAATGAGGCATATCAGCTCTGCCAGTCGCTTTTTGCGATAGGGACGGGAGGCTGGTTTGGTTCGGGCCTTACCATGGGTATGCCGACAAAGATACCGCTCAACCATTCCGATTTCATTTTCGCTTCGATCGCGGAGGAGATGGGTATCCTCTTTGGTGCGGTGATGATACTCATTTATGCGGGTATTTTCATCCTTACCTTAAAACCCTCATTCGGAAGGGATTCAAAGTTCCTTCGACTGTTTTCGATAGGGCTTGCGGTATCACTCGCTTCGCAGACCTTCATTATGATCGGGGGTGTTATCAGGCTCATACCGTCGACCGGTGTTACCCTTCCCTTTGTGAGCTACGGCGGAAGCTCTCTTATCTCCTCAATGATAATATTCGGCTGTATACAGGGCATCTACAGGCTTTCCGGTACGAAGGAGGCATAGAGTCTTATTCATGGATAATGAATTAAGAGAAGAAAATGTGAATAAGAAAAAGCGGGGAAGGAAACGATATGTGCTTATAACATACGTTTTCCTCGGTCTTTTTCTGCTGCTTCTTGTAAGGCTCCTATTCTTTACAGCAGTAGAGAGCGAGGACTTTATAAACAGTTCCTACAATCCGAGACTTACAAAGCTTTCGGAGACGGTCGTAAGAGGGAAGATCAAAACATCTGATGATGTCATTGTCGCTGAGACGATAACAAATGATGACAAAACCGAGGTTCGAAATTACCCCAAAGGCCCCATGTACGCCCATGCAGTCGGATATTCCGTGAACGGTTCACTCGGCGCCGAAAAGGATTTCAATTTCCGTATGATGAGAAGCCACATCTTCTTTTTGAAGAGAATATATCTTGAGCTTTCCGGAGAGAAGCTTCCCGGGGACGATCTTGTTCTCACAATTGATTCAAAGCTTCAGGAAGCAGCCTACTACGGGATGGGGGATTATGACGGCGCTGTGATAGCGCTTGAACCTGATACGGGTAAGGTACTTTGCATGGTTTCAAAGCCCGACTTTGATCCCAATACTATAAAGGCGGATTGGGACTCCATTATATCAGACAGTACATCCTCTGTACTTTTAAACCGTACTACCCAGGGGCTCTATCCTCCGGGCTCGGTCGCGAAAGTCCTCACAGCCCTTGAGATGATGGAGGAAGGGAAGGCAGATACATTTTCGTACGAGTGTGAGGGCGAAGAGGAGAGAGAGGGCTATACCATCCACTGCTACAGATCAACGGCGCATGGAACGGAAGACTTCGCATCCGCCTTCGCGGATTCCTGCAATGTGGCCTTCGGAAATATGGGACTCATGCTCGACAAAAACCGGCTATCATTACTATCAGATCGTCTTCTGTTCAACAAAAAGCTTCCGACTGCTCTTTCGAATACCGAAAAAAGTAGTTTCAATATTACCGATAATGACCCGGAGGCTCTTGTCATGCAGACTGCAATAGGACAGGGAAAGACTCTTGTCACCCCGCTTCATATGGCGATGCTTGCAAGTGCAGTCGCAAATGAAGGGGTCATAAAGGAGCCTTTCATTTCCGACTCGATAGAAAACGCGGACGGTGGAGTGGTAAAGACCTACAAGGGAAAGACTTATGGCTCTGTCATGACAAAGGATGAGGCGGAAAAAATGAAGGAACTGATGCGGCTTGTGATCACCGACGGCACCGGACAAGGCCTTCTCTCGGATGACTATACCGCCTACGGAAAGACAGGAACCGCCGAATATTCGAGTGACAAAGACAAAACACACAGCTGGTTTATGGGCTTTGCAGAGAAAGACGGAAGGAAGATCGCAGCAGCAGTCATCATGGAGGGCGCCGGTACATCCTCTGCACATGCCATTCCGCTTACAAAAAGCCTCTTTGATACATATTTTCAAAACGAATGAAATGAGATATACTTTCTCTCATGGTTTATATGCATCCATTCTATCGAACTGCAAAGCTTCCAAGCGACAGGAAGATCAAGAACTGTATTTCAAAGGGAACCCCGGTACCGGGGCTTTTTCTTATCGCGCTCTCTCATCGGGAGGATGAGCTTTTTACCATTTTTTCGGATATTGAGCTTCTCCATCCTCCGATGAAGGGAAAGGAATTTGATATAGTTGGTTTCGCGGCAGGACCCACACGCGCGAAGGAGCTCATACGACTTATAATCGAAGATATAATGACAGAGACCGGTGACATAAGCAAAAAAGCGGTTTGTTATTATTTTTCAGGGGATACGGAGGACAGAAAAAGATAATGGGTGTCCTTCGTGTGATCGGGATGATACTTGGTATCCTCCTTCTTATATTCCTCGCGCTGATCCTCTATCTTCTCTTCTCGCCGTTCACATATTCTGTCGATATAAGGCTTTATGAGAAGAGCAGGATAGCTTTCAGGCTCGGCGATATACTCCGGCTCTTTTCCGTGAAGTATTTACGCGAGGGCGAAGGTCAGCTTACGATAGAATTTCTTTTCGGCCTCATAAAGCTCCATCCAAAAAAGAAGAAAGGGTCTGAGGAGGAAGAGAAAGAAGAAAAGTCCGAGGAAGAAAAGAAAAAGGAAAAGGAAAAAGCGGCTGCGGCAAAGAAGGAGAGGAGCAAAAAACTTAAAAAGGTATTTGAAGACAAGGAAGCATTCAAGGTCTTTTTGAAAAGGCTGATGAAGCTTTTGAAGAAGATCTTCCCTCATATAAGATATGCGGACTTTGATTTTGCGCTCCAGTCCCCTGATTCGACGGGAACTCTCACGGGAGTTATGTCCCTTGTTCCTTTTGTTTATGGCAGACATATATCTATAAGGCCGGATTTCTCGGCTGAGAAGGCTTACGGAAGAGGAAGGATAGTAATTTCCGGAAAAATTTTCATTTTTTATGTTATTTATATTATAATCGGTATGTTTACCGACAAACGCTCAAAGAAGTTCTTAAAGGCACTTATCGCCTTCATAAAGGAATCAAGAAAAAGCAAGAACAAGAAATAGGAGGAACCAGAAAAATGGAAAAAGAAACAGTTGTATTTGATTCTGCAGTGAAGTCCCTGATGGAGGGGATGGATGCCTATCTTTCCGCAAAGACCGTGGTCGGTGAGCCGGTAACTGTCGGAGATACCGTTATTGTTCCTCTCGTGAACGTTTCCTTCGGCGCCGGCGCGGGAGCTTTTTCAAACAATTCGAGCGGCTCCGGCGGCGGTATGGGCGGAAAGCTTTCTCCGTCCGCAGTCCTGGTTCTTAAGGACGGAAACGCAAGGCTCATAAATATCGCAACGCATACAGGACTTGACAAGCTCCTTGATATGATTCCCGATTTTGTGGAGAAGTTTATGAGCAAGAAATCTCATGCAGGAGATTCCGAGGAGGAAGTAAAGGCAAGAGAGGTAGCGGGCGAGGCTATAAAGGAAGAGGTATTCAAGGATTCGGAAGTAAAGAGCGAAATGAATGGCTGAAAAAGAAAACGCTGCAGAGCGGGAACTCTGCAGCGTTTTTTTTGATTTGAAATCAACCTTAAGCTCTTTCAACTTTTTTGCTTCGAAGGCAGCTCGTGCAAACATGAAGTCTCTTGGGAGAGCCGTCAACAATGCACTTAACTGATTTCACATTCGAATTCCAGATGCGGTTCGACCTTCTGTGAGAATGGCTCACCTTGATACCGAAATGAGCGCCCTTTCCGCATACATCACATTTTGCCATCTATATTCACCTCCTGATCGATTCAGCAAAAATACAACTTGAACATATTATCAGAGGAAGTGGCAAAACGCAAGCACAAAAAGCAATTGTTTTTTACAGGGATATTTTTTATAATTACACAATGCGTTTTTAGTGTTGAACAGGAGGAACCTTATGCAGGGACTCGGTACATTTGAAAACTCAAACGGAAAGGTGATCATCGATACGGATGTTATCGCGAATTTTGCCGGTGCCGTAGCCGTAGAGTGCTTCGGGATCGTCGGGATGGCTGCCGTAAACATGAGGGATGGCCTGGTAAAGCTTCTTAAAAAGGATCACCTGTCACATGGGATAGATGTCAATGTTGATGAAAATAATGAGATATCATTTGATTTCCATCTCATAATCTCATACGGCATAAGTATAGGCACGGTTTCCGACAATCTCAGAGAGACTGTGAAATACAAGGTCGAGGAGTTCACCGGGATGAAGGTAAGGCGTATAAACATCTATATTGACGGACTTCGCGTCATCGATTAAGGAGGATTTTTTCAAAAATGGGCATGACTTCGATCGATGCGTCACAGATATCAAAATGCTTTCTTTCAGGCGCGAAGACCATCGAAAAAAACAAGGATTTCATAAATGAACTGAACGTATTCCCGGTTCCGGACGGCGATACCGGAACCAATATGACGGCTACTATAATGGCAGCCGCAAAAGAGGTCGTCGCTGCCTCTGAAAATGATATGGCTGCTGTCTGCAAGGCCATGTCCTCCGGCTCACTCCGGGGAGCAAGGGGTAATTCCGGCGTTATTTTGTCACAGCTTCTCAGGGGCTTTACAAAGCCTATAAAGACTGAAAAGACCCTTGACGTAAAAATGCTTGCCGTTGCGATGCAAAATGCCTGCGATACCGCGTACAAGGCTGTAATGAAGCCTATGGAGGGAACCATTCTCACGGTAGCGCGAGGCGCGGCGGAAAAGGCAAAGAGCCTCTCAGAGTCTACCGATGACATAGTTTTCTTTGCAGAGGAGATCGCAAAGGAAGCAGAGGAGATATTGAAAAAAACTCCCGAGATGCTTCCGGTCTTGAAAGAGGCGGGAGTTGTTGACTCAGGCGGGCAGGGGCTCGTATGTGTGCTCCAGGGGGTCAGGGATTTCCTTCAGGGCAAGGAGATAGACCTTTCCCTTGAATCCTTTGATGAGGAAAATAAGAAAGAGGAAAAAGAGGAATCCGCTTTTTCATACGAAGCGGCCTTTAGGATACTTCCATCCGCAGTCTTTACGGATGCTGACGAGTCAGAGATGAAGCGTTATTATGCTTCCATTGGTGAGAATGTTTATATTTCAAGGACTGTCGAGGATGTCTGCGTCACATTAAGGACAAACGATCCCGGGCATGTCCTTACCAAGGCGCTTTCCTTCGGTCCTCTGACCTCAGTCTCTATTGTGAATGACCGCCTTGAACCGAAAAAGAAGGGTGATAATTCTCTCACTGAGTTTTTCAAGAGACCGGAAACGGAGAGTGCTCCAAATGAGCAGATCAAAAAAGAGGAGCATGTCTCTGAAAAGAAGGAAATCGCCTTCGTTGCGGTATCTATCGGAAAGGGCTTGAATTCTATATTTAAGGAGCTTGGCGCGGACTTCGTCATAGAAGGCGGACAGACGATGAATCCTTCCACGGAGGATATATTAAAGGCCGTAAAGAAGGCAAACGCAAAGACCTGTATAGTTCTTCCGAACAACAAAAATATCATTCTTGCCGCAAACCAGGCCCGTGATATAGCTACGGACTGTGAGGTCATAGTCCTTCCCACAAAGACCATTCCGCAGGGGATTTCGGCTCTCATTAATTATATTCCCGAGGAGTCTGCCCACGACAATGCAAAGAGGATGCTTAAAGAGATAGACGCGGTAAAGTCCGCTGAGATCACCTATGCAGTCCGGGATACGAAGATCAATGATCATGTGATCCACAAGGGTGATTACATGGGGATCGGCGACAAGGGGCTTCTTTCCGTAAATCCCGATATCCAGGAGACCTTCGTGGAACTTCTGAATTCCATGCTTACTGAGGAAAGTTCTCTTGTTACAGTATACTTCGGTAAGGACGTAAAGAAAAAAGAACTGAAAAAGATTGAAGATAGGCTCAGAGAAAGCTTTACGGAGATCGAATTTGAGATCGAAGAGGGCGGGCAGCCGGTTTATTACTTTATCATTTCAGTGGAGTGACTATCCTGATGACAGACGAAAATGTATCTTCAATAAGGACCCTGAAGGGCATCGGTGAAAAAACCGAAGCCCTTTTTAATAAACTGAATATCTATAACCTTGATGATCTGATAGCCTATGCTCCAAGGGCTTATTATCTTTACAAAAAGCCCGTAAGCTCATATGAGGAGATCGAAACAGGGATTAAGCAGGCTTTTTTCATGTGTGTCGACCAAAGAGCAACGGTAAAAAAGGGAAGAGTTAATGTTACGATACTGAAAGGAATTGACAGAAACGGCATTAAGCTTGAAATGGTCTGGTTCAATATGCCTTATCTAAGGTCTACCCTTATGACCGGCGAAAGCTATGTCTTCTATGGTCTTGTGAAGGAGATATCAAGGGATGGAAAGGTAAGCCTTGAGCAGCCGCTCACCTTTTCTCCCGAAAAATATGATGAGATGATGCGCTTTCCGCAAGGGGTCTATCCCCTTACGAAGGGTCTAACAAACAATGCTGTGAAAAAGGCGGTAATGGCGGCCTTTGAGGCAAAGGGTGAGATGAAGGATTTTCTTCCGGATGAGCTTCTTTTGAAAAGAGCTTTGCCTCCACTTTCAAAGGCCCTTTTTGACATTCATTTTCCGGATGATATGGAAAAACTTAAAGCCGCAAAGGAAAGGCTGTATTACAACGATTTTCTTTTTTTTCTTCTGAAGGAAAAGATGGATGTTTCCGGTGAAAGAGTAAAAAACACCTTTCATCTTGAAAAAAGGGAAGAGTTTGACAGAGTGGTGCATAGCCTTCCCTATCCTCTCACTGAGGGACAGAAGAAAGCAATTTCCGATATCACATCGGATTTCAACGGACCTGTTGTCACAGAGCGGCTTATCCAGGGGGATGTTGGATCCGGAAAGACTCTCGTAGCTTTTCTCTCAATGCTCCTCATGGTTGAAAACGGCTACAAGGCTCTTCTCATGGCGCCGACGGAGGTTCTTTCAAAACAGCATCTTATTACCTTCAAAAAGTATATCGAGGACTTTTCTCTTCCCTATGACGTAGTGCTCCTGAATTCGGATGTGAAGGGAGCAAAGAGGAAAGAGGCTCTTGAAAAGATAAAGAAGTCTTCGGGAATTTTTATAATCGGGACCTCTGCCCTCATCACGAAGGCGCGGGAATATGAAAATGTCGGGATAGTGATCACAGACGAGCAGCATCGTTTTGGAGTGAAGCAGCGAAAGGCTCTTATGGACAAAGGCTTGCATCCCTTCTCCATCCTTCTTTCCGCGACGCCGATCCCACGTACTCTTGCCCTGATACTCTATGAGGGAATGAATATCACGGTAATTGAAGACAAGCCGAAAAACCGCCTTCCCATAAAAAATGCCCTGGTGAACCCGCAGAAAAGAAAGGCCTCCTATTCCTTTATGGAAAAGGAGATAAAGGCGGGACACCAGTGCTATGTGATCTGTCCCTTTGTCGAGAACAATGATGAAAAGCCCGATGTATGCGATGTGATGACATATAAGGACAAGCTAAAAAAGGCGCTGGGGAAAGATATAAAGGTTCTGATCCTTCACGGAAGGATGAGTGATGAAGAAAAGGACGGGATAATGCAGGACTTCTATGAAAGGAAAGCCGATATCCTTGTATCAACGACTGTCATTGAGGTAGGGATAGATGTTCCAAACGCTACCGTGATCATGATAGAAAATGCCGAGAGATTCGGCCTTTCGCAGCTCCACCAGCTGCGGGGAAGGGTTGGAAGAGGGGAAAGCCAGAGCTACTGCATCTTCATGGATTGTTCCGGAAAAAAAGAACCTGACAAAAAGCTTTCCGTCATAAGTTCATCAAATGACGGCTTTTACATAGCAAATGAAGACTTGAAGGAGCGGGGACCGGGAGACCTGAACGGTATCAGACAGAGCGGTGACAAGGGAAGCGGCTTTTCTTACGAGGAACTGTCCGGAAATGAGATGCTCATAAAGGCTGCTGCCGAGGACGCAGACTTTATTCTTAAGGATTCGAGCGGGCTTCTTTCGGATAAATACAGTGAGCTTTCAAATCTTCTTTCTGAAAAAGAGACAGGACTTTACAAAAACCTGTGATCAATCAAGCCGTTCCACGTTTTCGAGGGTCGGGGTTACTACCATCGAATAGTTTGTATAATAGATGACAAAGCCGGTCTTTGTCCCGGGTGTTTTTTTGACTTCCTTTTTCAGGACATAGTCCACCTCAACCTTGTTTTGCTCACGCCCCTCGGAGAAATAAGCGGCAACCTGGGCGGCGGAAAGAAAAGCTTCGTCGGAGGGCTCTTTGCCATCGGTCTTTAATATCACATGGCTTCCGTGTATGGTCTTTGAGTGAAACCACCAGTCTTTTCCCGTTGCCAGTTTGAAGGTGACCTCTTCGTTTTGATAATTGTTTTTGCCGACATAGATCAAAAAGCCGTCCCTTGTCCTGAAGGAAAGAGGAGCGGCCTTCTTTTCTTTTTTTGCGCCCTTCTTCATGCCGCTTTTTTTGATGAAGCCATGTTCATAAAGTTCCTGCCTTATCTCAGCGATATCTCTTTCGTCATCTGAAAATGAAAGCGAGGTCAGGATTGATGAGAGTATTTCAATATTGTCTCTTGTGGTTTTGATACGCTCTTCAAGCGATTCCTTTGTGCGCTTCAACTTGTCATATTTCTTGAAATAGCGATTTGCGTTTTCGATGGCGGAAAGGTCTTTGTCAAGAGGGATGGTAATATCCTCTCCTGTATGATAATCATTTGCGATGAGTTTACTCTCGCCGCCCTTCAGATTGTATCCGTAGGCCTGGAGGAGTTCACCAAAAAGCCTGTAACGATCTGCTTTTTTTGTATCATCAAGCTGTTTTTCCTGGAGAAGAAGGGTCTTTCGGTCGCGGGAAAGAAGTGTCTCAACAGTCTTTCTGAGGCTCTCTGTCTTCTGCCTGATATTATCCTCATGATTTCTTCCCGAATAGAAAGCTTCAAGCATGGAAGATGCACAATCAAAGGGCTTTTTTTCCATATCGGAAAGTGACAAAAGATCGACAGCGCAAAACTCCGGGGAATCAAGCTTTGATGACGGGATATAGATAGCAGGAGAAAAGCGCTTTTTTGAAAGATCATTTATAAGAGTGCAAAAGGAGGAATAAAGGGCCTCTCGTTCAGGAATTGAAAGCGAATCCACATGGGAGTCGGCTGATAAGCCGCTCCTGAAGGCAAGCTCAGAGGATATCAGTGTTCCAAAGCCCGTAAAGGAATCGAGGATCGCTTTTTCGATAGTCCGATTTCCTGAAAAGACCAATTTTGAAAAGCCTTCTTCGTCGACCGAAAAGGGTGAGCATTTCCCCTCCTGAGAAGGAATGAAATAGGGTTTTTGTGGCAGAACCTCCCGGACAGAGCTTACAGAGGAGTTGATCCTCTTTATGGCATCGATGATCACATTATTCTCATCAGTGAGGATAATATTCGAATGCCTCCCCATTATCTCAAAATAAAGGCGAAAATCAGCCACATCGCCCATTTCACCGCGATGGGAGAAAGTAAGCCTTATCACTCTTTCAAAGCCGACCTGCTCGACTGATATGATGCGTCCGCCTTGACAGTATTTCCTCATAGCCATGCAAAAGGCAGGGGCGGTGTCAGGACTTTTCTTTTTTTCGTTTGTGAGATAAAGGAGTGGAAGAGAGGCGTTTGCGGAGGCAAAAAGAAAGAGAGTGCCTTCACTTGCTCCTCCCTTGATCGTGAAAAGAAGCTCATATTTTTCAGGCTGGGCTATCTTTGAAATGCTTGCGCCTTTGAGCCTTTTGTTTAGCTCATCAGAGAGAGCACAGATTGTAATGCCGTCAAAAGCCATCTTGTAAAGACCCCTTTGTTTCATTGACGTTGAAAATGGATTTAACTATAATATAATATCGGTTTTGAAAAAGAAAGGCGTTTAATTATATGGCTTATTCCATGACTGGCTTCGGCCAGTGCACGACTGAAGGGATTCCCGGTCGGCTTACAATAGAGATCAAGTCCGTTAATCAAAGGTTTCTTGATATTTCAGTAAGGATGCCCCGTGAGCTTTCTTTTCTTGAGATGCGGCTTCGGGATACGATCAGAAAGAGGATAGTCAGGGGAAAGGTCGATGTTTTCGTTATCTTTGAAGGGAATACGAACGAAAATGTCAGCCTGAAATACAATCCGAACATTGCCCAAAGCTACCTTGAGGGAGCAAAGGAGATGGAAAGGAGCTTTGGTATCAAAAATGATATGACTGCATCTGCTCTTTCGGCTCTTCCCTATGTTTTTGAAAAGGTCACAGAACAGGCTGACGAGGATGAGATCACAAAGCTTTTTGATGATGCACTCGAGCAGGCCCTTTGCAGCTTTTCTAATGCAAGAAAAAGCGAGGGTGAGCGTCTTACAAAGGATCTTCTTCAAAAGACTGACGAGCTTCTTTCTTATGTCTCTGAGATCGAAAAACGTGAGCCCGAGATCATAGCCTCCTACAAAGAAAAGATAAGTCAGAAGCTTTCTGAGTTTTCTGATATTACAGAAGGGATAGACTCGTCCCGCCTTGCGCTTGAGGTCACTATGTATGCGGACAAGATCTGCGTAGACGAGGAGATAGTGAGACTGAAGAGCCATGTAAAGGAGACAAAAGCTGTCCTTCAAAAGGAGGGCGAGGTTGGGAGGAGGCTTGACTTCCTTTCGCAGGAGATGAACCGCGAGGCAAATACCATCCTCTCAAAATCAGTTGATGTGATGACTGACAGCATAGGCGTGTCGATGAAGACCGTTATAGAAAAGATCAGGGAACAGATTCAGAATCTGGAGTAATGCCATGAAAAGAAAAGGTTTGATCACAGTTCTTTCAGGCTTTTCCGGGGCCGGTAAGGGAACCATAATGAAGCATCTTCTTGAGGAATATCCGGGAAGGTACAACCTCTCTATCTCTGCGACCACCAGGAACAAGCGGATCGGTGAGGAGGATGGAAGGGAATACTTCTTCAAGACAAGAGAGGAATTCGAGGAGATGATCAAAAATGATGAGCTCCTTGAATATGCCGAGTTTTCCGGAAATTATTACGGAACACCAAAGGAGTATGTGAACCGTCTCGTTGATGAAGGGAAGGATGTTCTCCTGGAGATCGAGGTGAACGGTGCACTTCAGGTCAGAAAGATATTCCCTGATTCAGTTCTCCTCTTTGTGACGCCGCCAAGCGCAGAGGCGCTTAAATCAAGGCTTGTGGGAAGAAAGACAGAGAGTATGGAGGAAATAGAAAACCGGCTCTCGATCTCATCAAAGGAGTCGCTTCTCATGGACAAATATGATTATCTCATAGTAAATGATGAAGTTTCTGCTGCAGTCAAAGAGGTTCATGATATTATTGAATGCGAGATACTTCGCACCGGAAGAAATTCCGTGATGATAGAAAAGATGCAGCGCGAACTTGCTTTGTACAAAAAATAATTATTTTTGAAAGGAGTTTTCAAATGATACACCCTTCTTATGTAGAACTTATGAAGGTGGTAAACAAGGATGCCATCGTAGGTGAGGAGCCTGTGATCAACAGCCGTTACAGCATAGTCTGCGCTACGGCAAAGAGAGCAAGACAGATAATAGACGGCCGCGATCCGCTTGTTACAAATACCAGAGGGAAGAAGCCTCTTTCCATCGCAGTTGAAGAGCTGAACTCGGGAGTCCTGAAGATCCTTACCGAGGATGAAGTCAGAATCGAAAGAGAAAAGCAGGCAGCCTACGACGAAAAGGTCCGTGAGGAAAAGGCAAAACGACGCGAAGAAGAAAAGCAGAAAAACGAAGCGAAGAAGTCTGACAGGGGAAGATCTTCGGATTCTCTTGATGATGAAGAGGAGTACGAGGGAGATGAGACAGTCCCCGGGGATGTGGAAGAAGCTGACAATGCTCCTTCCGATGAAGAATGAAGGTTTTCTTTAATTCCTTAGGCTGCGACAAAAATCTCTGCGATGCGGAACATATGCTTTCACTCCTTTCAGCGGAGGGACTATCCATTACCGATGATGAAGGAGAAGCCGATGTCGCGATCATTAACACCTGCTGCTTTATAAATGACGCCCTTTCCGAGAGCATAGAAAATATAATCGCTCTCGGTTCACTCAAAAAGGGCGGTCACCTCAAAGCTCTTATAGTTACGGGATGCATGGCGGAGAGGTACAGGGAGGAGATAGAGAAGTCACTTCCTGAGGTTGACTGCATTGTCGGGACAAGCGCCTATGACGAAATAGTGCCGGCCGTAAGAACAGCGCTATCAGGCGAAAAGAAGGCATTTTTGAAGGACCTTTCGATCCTTCCCGATATCTCAATGGGCAGGATAAGATCCTTTCCGTCCTCGAGCTTTCCGCTCAAGATTGCCGAAGGCTGCAACAAGCACTGTACTTATTGCGTTATTCCTTCTATGCGGGGGCCTTACAGGTCATATCCCATTGAAGAACTTGTACTTGAAGCCGGAAAGATGTCTCTTGACTCTTCGTCTGAGGTCGTTTTGGTCGCGCAGGAGACTACGCTCTACGGTACCGATATTTACGGAAAAAAAGCGCTGCCGGATCTTATATCAAGACTTTCAGAGCTTGAGAATGTATCAAGGATCAGGATAATGTATGCCTATCCCGAGGAAGTTACAGAGGATATTTTGCTTTCGATCGCGGGGAACAAAAAGGTCGCTCATTATCTTGATATTCCCATTCAACACTGTTCCGACAGGATATTAAAGCTTATGGGGAGAAAGACCAAAAAAGAAGAACTCATCGAAAACATCAATATGATGCGTTCCATCATCCCCGATATCGCTCTTCGGACCACAGTTATGTGCGGCTTTCCGGGAGAGACAGAGGAAGACCACGAAGAACTTCTTTCCTTTATCAGCGATGTGAAGTTTGACCATCTCGGTGCATTTTGCTATTCAAAGGAAAAGGGAACTAAGAGCGCAACATTCAGGGGACAGGTCAAAAAAGAGACGAAGGAGAGATGGCTTGATGAAGTAATGACTCTTCAGAAGGACATCTCAAAGGAGCTTTCAGAGAAGCTTATAGGGCATACCTATGATGCCATTGTTGACGGATATCTTCCGGATGAGGACTGCGTCATCGCAAGGATATACAGGGATGCTCCTGATATCGACTCATATCTTTTCATACCGAAAGAGCCGCCCCTTATGGCCGGAACTCTTGTGAAGGTCAGGATAGAAGAAGCAAATGCTTATGATTACAGAGGAGTACTTTTAGAATGAATCTGCCAAACAAGCTGACGATACTCAGAGTTATTATGGTTCCTTTCTTCGTCATTCTTCTTCTTGCGTGGCCGGACTGGTTTTTGATGAGGGTGATCGCGGACATTATCTTTATAGCCGCATCGATCACAGATTTTCTGGATGGTCATATCGCGCGAAAGAGGAATCTCATCACGAATTTCGGGAAATTCATGGATCCTCTTGCGGACAAGCTTCTCGTGGTATCCGCTATGATATGCTTGACCTCACTTTCCTGGCTTCCTGCCTGGTTTACGATCATCGTTGTGGCGCGCGAGTTCTTCATCAGCGGCTTTCGTCTCATTGCAGTTGAGAACGGGAAGGTGATCGCTGCCGGCTGGTGGGGAAAATTCAAGACCGCTTTTTCTATGATAATGATAATCGTCATGGTCCTTCACATTGATAATATTGTGATCTATGTGATAGAGCAGATACTGATGTGGGTATCCCTGGCACTTACGGTTATCTCCATGATCGACTATGTTGTAAAGAACAAAGAGGTTCTGAAGGAGCAGAAATGATGGAAGGCCTTTATTCAACCGCTCTTTCGATCAAGGAGCTTTCAAAAGAGCTTTTTCTATTGCTCAAAAAAATGAATCTTCGTATCACTGTTGCTGAGTCCTGTACCGGAGGTCTTCTTTCGGATGCGCTTGTTTCGGTGCCCGGTATATCAGAGGTCTTTCCCGGCGGCTTTGTTACTTATTCTGACGATATGAAGGCAGAGATTCTTTCAGTTTCCAGAAAGTCGCTGCTTTCCCATACTGCAGTAAGCCCTGAGGTTTCAAGGCAGATGGCTCTCGGTGCAAAGCAAAGAGCATGTACCGACATTGCACTTTCAACAACGGGCTATGCGGGACCGGACGGCGGGACTGTTGAAAGACCCGTTGGTACTGTTTTTATCTCCTGTGCCTATAAGGATATGGTCGTGACAAGAGAGTTTCACTTTGAAGGCGAGCGTGAAGCGATAAGAAGGAAGGCTGTAAGAAACGCTCTTTTGCTTTCACTTGATGCTCTTTCGGGAAAGTGGGAATAATATATGCGGGTTATAGCAGGTTCAAAAAGGAGCATCCCGCTTGTCGCACCGGAGGGGGTAGTCGCCCGTCCCACATCAGACAGGATAAAGGAGACTCTTTTTAATATATTAAATCCTATAATACCCGGAGCTCTTTTTCTTGATCTTTTTTCAGGCAGCGGACAGATAGGAATAGAGGCTTTGAGCAGGGGAGCAAAGCGGGCAGTCTTTGTCGATTCCGACAGGAGAAGCATTAGTGCCATCAAGGAAAACATAAAGAAGACTGACTTTCCGGAGTGCTCCGAGATACAAAACCGCTCGGTCTCGTCCTTTATTGCCACATATTCGTTCAAAGAGCCTTTTGATATTATTTTTATGGATCCGCCCTATGATATGCGGGAAGAGAATATTATTCTTGAAGATATATTAAAGCACGATCTTTTGAGTAAGGACGGACTTATAGTCTCAGAGTGCGCGAGCGACAACCGTTTTTATGAAAAGCTCCCGAAAGGGCTTTGCCTGAAGAGGGTAAAGGACTATGGAAAGAGCAATAATTGCCATATTTTTATGGAAAGGGATCAGAACGAAAAATAATGAAAAAGGCTATCTACCCCGGAAGCTTTGATCCTGTGACTCTGGGGCATCTTGATATAATAAAGAGGGCTGCCATGATCTTTGATGAGCTTACCATCCTCGTCATGGACAACAGCCAAAAGTGTAAGTTGTTTTCTGCTGATGAGCGTGTTAATATGATCAGTGGGCTTCTTTGCGATATTCAAAATGTCAGGGTATCCTCCTGGAGCGGACTGCTTGTTGACTATGCAAAGGAGAGCGGCGCCAATATCATAGTCAGAGGGCTTCGTACCACCACGGATTTTGAATATGAGCTTCAGATGGCGCATACAAACCACCTTGAATATGACTCGCTTGAAACAGTTTTTCTGACAACTGCGCTTTCGTATTCTTATCTTTCTTCTTCAGTAGTGAGGGAATTTGCTTCCTACGGCGGGGACATATCGTCCTTCGTACCTGAAAGTATTATCCCCATGATAGAGGAAAGATATAGAGATATCGGAATCAAGAACAAAAAAGGATAAAGGACAAAAGAGCAATGAAAACCGAAAAAAGTGAGATTGAAATAGTTATCGAAGAGATAGAGGATTATCTCGATACCTGCAAGAGCGCTCCCCTTTCTTCGACCAAGATACTCGTGAATCGCGACGAGATAGACTCACTTATCGAGGAATTGAAAAAGAAAACTCCCGCAGAGATCCGGAAATTTCAAAAGATCATATCAAACCAGGAGGCTATCCTTGCTGACGCGAGGAAGAAGGCTGACACGATCATCGAAGAGGCTCATCTTCAGAACGACAAGCTGGTTTCAGAGCATGTGATCATGAATGAGGCTTACGACAGGGCAAACAAGGTGGTGGAGCTTGCTACGAAGCAGGCGACTGAGATGCTTGACAAGGCGACTCTCGAAGCCAATGATATCAAGACCTCCGCCATAGAATATACGGACGCGCTTCTCAAGAAGGTTCAGGACATAATCGTAGCCTCGATAGATACGACAAAGATCAGGACGGACCAGTTCCTTGAACAAATGCAGGGCCACCTTGATACGGTGACCGGAAACAGGCTTGAGCTTTCGCCTGACCCTGCAAAAACTGTCATGAATTCCACTATGCCATACCGTGTACAGAAGCCTGAACCAAAGCCTGCGGTTACCGGCATCAGTGTCGCTTCCGTGATGAACTCAAAGAATCAGCAAAAAGCCGGGGCTGAGGGCACAGTGGGAACTGCAGCTGCATCACAGCCTTCACAGGCGCAGGGAAGTGCTCAAACCAAAGGTCAGACCGGTCAGACAGAGTCCAAGGCAGAAAATAATGCAGCAGCACAGGACAGTGGCGCTGACCAAAAGGCTCATAATGGCGTTGACGTTCCGGAGCAGTTCTTCAACAAAGACTGATATAGAAGAAAAACAGGTTATGAATGATCAGGCATCCTTTTCAGCTTCGATGAAATGGATGCCGTTTTTTGGTGATAGGCTTTTTTTATTCATGAAAAACTATACGGTTTTAAAAAAGGATGAGGGACAGACTCTCATAAAGTATCTTCGAAGGATATTGAAAAGCTCCGGGGATCCCTTTATTTACAGGATGCTTAGAAAGAAGAACATCACACTTTCAGGAAAAAAGGCAAGCGGGAAAGAGATCATCATGGAGGGGGATGAAGTCAAGATATTTCTTTCAGACGAGACCTTTCTGAAGATGAGCGGGGTAGAAGAAAAGGAGCTCTTTATAAAGACGGACATAAAACCCCTTATCATATTTGAAGATGATGATATGATAATATCTTCAAAACCCGCCGGCATCCTTTCGCAGAAGGCGGATCAAAGCACCGTATCAATGAATGATATATTGCTTTCATATCTTGAAGAAAAAAATGCTACACCTTCCGGTGACATCTCGTTTCATCCCTCTATTTCAAACAGGCTTGACAGAAATACCAGCGGTCTTATTTTTTTTGCCAAGACCTACAGGGGGCAAAACTTTCTTTCTGCTGTTTTGCGGGACAGAGCCCTGAAAAAATATTATCTTGCCGTGATCCACGGAGTGCTTGAAGAGGAGGGGGAGAAAAGCGCTTATCTTTCAATGGATCCGAAGGAAGAAAAAAATATGGTAAGTGTGTCAGGCAGCCCTTCTGAAAGCACAAGAGAGGTAAGAACAGGATTCAGGACAATGTCTATATCTTTGGACAGACGATTTTCTCTCGTTGAATGCGATCTCATAACCGGCGCAAAGCATCAGATCAGGGCCCATCTTTCATTTCTTGGGCATCCTGTGCTCTTTGACAGAAAATACGGGGATATGAAAAAAGATGAAAGCTTATCTTTCCCAGGGAAAAAGAGGCAGCTGCTTCACGCGTACAAAGCTGTTTTTCCCGACAAGAGAGAGTTCACCGCACCAATCCCGGATGATATAAAAAAAGCGCTTTCCTTTTTTAAATTGGAGATATAGAAATTGCCTACATGGAAATCAAGAGGTCTGAGGGGCTCCGGCCTTGAGGACATGATCAATCTTACAAACAATGTCTACAGGGAAAAAGCCCTTGCTCTCATACAAAAGATACCGACTCCCATTACGCCCATCAATATAGACAAGGAAACCCGTCATATCACGCTTGCCTACTTCGACCAAAAATCCACGGTTGATTACATCGGGGCGGTACAGGGGATACCTGTGTGCTTTGACGCAAAGGAGTGTAAAACAAAGAGATTTCCCCTTGCAAATATTCATGAGCACCAGATCAATTTCATGAAGGAGTTTGAGAAACAGGAGGGCATAGCCTTTTTCCTCATATATTTTACGCAGGAGGACAGGTATTATTATTTAAGGCTTAGTGAAGCCCTGGTTTTCTGGGAGCGTATGGAAAACGGCGGATCAAAAAGCTTTGAAATATCTGAGCTTTCAGAGGATTATTTTTTTGAAACAAAAAATCCTTCTTTCATTCCTTATCTTGAGATGGTGAAGAAGGATATCCTTGACAGGACTGAAGATAATCCATTATAATTCAACGCATTAACATAGTAGCATAGTAGCACACTAAAGTGAAAGGGCGATTATGAACAAGGTCATACATACCCCCGAGGGTGTAAGGGACATCTACGGGGAGGAGTTCGACGAGAGGAACGAATTGAAAAGAAGGATGACAGAGGCGATCGAAGCCTTTGGCTACAAGGGGGTCGAGACTCCTTCGATTGAATTCTTTGATGTCTTTTCGAAGGAGATAGGCACAACTCCTTCAAAGAATCTTTATCGTTTTTTTGACAGGGAGGGAAATACCTTAAGCCTTCGTCCCGATTTCACGCCCGGGGTCTGCCGGCTTGCGGCGTCTCATTTTTCATGTGAGGACGGGCCACAGAGGCTCACATATTCCGGGAATGTATTTGTGAATTATCTTTCCTACAAGGGGAGGCTCAACGAATCAAATGAGATAGGGGCCGAGCTTTTGTTTGATGACTCGGTGGACGCTGACTGCGAGGTGATAGCGGCCTGCTGTGAGGCGCTTTCCATGACCGGACTGTCTGAATTTACGATAGCACTCGGACACTCGGACATCCTTCGGGGACTGATCAGGTATGGAAAGCTTTCAGAGGATGAGGAGATCGTCAAAAACTATATTACAAATCATAATAATTACGGTCTTTTTGAGTTCCTTGATGAGAAGGGTACAGATGAAGCCATAAGAGAGATATTTGAACTTGTGTTGAATCATAATGAAAACTCTTCGTTTGATAAAAGGCTTCTTGAACTTTCAAAGCCTTATCCGCTGATCAGGGACGGTCTTAAGAGGCTCTCTGATATATACGAACTTTTGAAGCTTTACGGTGTGGCGATCCATGTTTCAATTGACCCCGGGCTGATCTCGAGATTTTCATATTACACCGGGATCATATTTACCGGCTTTGCCTTTGGTACAGGCGAGCCCGTAGCGGCGGGGGGAAGATATGACGAGCTTTTGAAAAGCTTCTCATCAGAAGGCCCTGCGGTAGGCTTCGCGCTTTTCACTGATGAAGTATATACAGCGCTCAAATCAAAGAAGATAAGTCTTGCAAGGGGAAGAGCCGAAAAAGTGATCGAGTATTCTGAAGAAGAGAAGGCAGGAGCCATAAAAGAAGCCATGGAGCTTCGGCGTTCGGGCACCGTAGTTACTATTAAAAGGAAGTGTGAAGAGTAATGGAAAACGACAGTATGATCACTGTAGCCCTCGGAAAAGGGCGACTTGCAAAAAAGGCAATGGAATGCTTTGAAAGGATAGGTATTTCCTGCGATGAAATGAAGGAGCCCGATACCAGAAAACTCATATTTGAAAATAATGAAAAGGGCTATCGCTTTTTCCTTGCAAAGAGTCCGGACGTCCCGACCTATGTGGAATATGGAGCTGCGGATATAGGAATTGTAGGAGAAGATACGATACTTGAAGAGGGAAGGACGGTCCACGAGGTTCTCGACCTTCATTTCGGAAAATGCAGGATGTGCATTGCCGGACCTGAAAGCGCGGAGAGCCTGTTTAACGGGAACTCGATGATCAAGGTCGCTACGAAGTATCCGAGGATAGCGAAGGATTATTTTTACAACAAAAAGAACAGAACGGTTGAGATCATCAAGCTGAACGGCTCTGTCGAGCTTGCGCCGATAGTCGGACTTTCGGATCTCATCTGTGATATAGTGGAGACCGGGACTACGCTTTTTGAAAACGGACTGAAGATCTATGATACAGTCTGTCCGCTCTCCGCAAGGATGATAGTAAATCAGGTCTCAATGAAGATGAAGCGGGAGAGGATAGATTCACTGATAAAGGCATGGAAGGAGCTTGAAGAATAATATGAAAAAACTGACTGTCGATGAAAAAAGCATAAATCAGGTACTTTCGGAGCTGCTTTCAAGAAAGAACTCGTCTTATGACGAGAGGGAAGCGATAGTTCGTGATATAATAGAGGATGTTCGTGTAAACGGCGATAAGGCGCTTTTTTCCTACACGAAAAAATTTGATCAGGCAGATATCAACAAGGACAATGTCAGGGTTTCGGATGAAGAGATCAAAAGCGCCTATGAAAACGTCTCTGATGAGTTTATCAATGTCATAAGAAAGGCTATAAAGCGGATCAGGGCCTTTCATGAGAGGCAGAGACAGAACTCCTGGTTTGAGGCAGCCGATGGTACTATCCTCGGCCAGCGCGTGATCCCGATAGACCGAGCCGGAGTATATGCTCCCGGTGGAAAGGCAGCTTATCCTTCCTCAGTGCTAATGAACGTGATCCCTGCTCAGGTTGCCGGAGTCGATGAGATCATCCTCCTTACTCCCTGCGGGAAGGACGGGAAAGTTGATGAAAGGACGGTAGTTGCTGCAAAGGAGGCGGGAGTAGACTACATATTCAAGGCCGGAGGAGCTCAGGCTATCGCTGCTATGGCATATGGAACTGAGAGTATACCCAAATGCTCAAAGATCACAGGTCCCGGAAATATATTCGTTGCTCTTGCAAAAAAGCAGGTCTTTGGTTCCGTCGGCATAGATTCAGTCGCAGGCCCCTCAGAGATCACGGTGCTCACGGATGGGAGCGGAAATGCAAAATATATTGCCGCGGATCTTCTTTCGCAGGCGGAGCATGATGAGATGGCCTCGGCCATACTTGTGACGACTTCAAACGAAGCGGCGGATGAGATAGAGCGCGAGATCAATGCCTTCGTTCCAACTATGGAGAGAAAGGCTATAATAGAAAAGTCTCTTTCGGATTTTGGATATATACTGATCACCGAAAACATGAATGAGGCCATTGAATGTGTGAATGCAATTGCGCCCGAACATCTTGAGATAATCACAAAGGACCCCTTTACTACAATGACCTATATCAAAAATGCAGGGGCTGTCTTTCTCGGTGAGTATTCCTCGGAGCCGCTCGGAGACTATTTCGCGGGACCGAATCACATCCTTCCGACAGGAGGGACAGCGAGATTCTTCTCGGCTCTTTCGGTCGATGACTTCGTAAAGAAACAGAGCATCATCTCGTTTTCAAAAGAGGCACTTGGTACCATGCACAAAGACATCGAATGCTTTGCTGAGAATGAAGGGCTTTTTGCCCACAAAAATTCAATTGCGGTAAGGTTTTCTGAAAAATAAATCTGGAAAGGAAAAAAATGGCAGAAAAAAAGAGGATTGCAGAAGTCACAAGAAAGACTCTGGAGACCGATATCTCCATCAGCCTCACCATAGACGGAAGCGGCATATATGATATCGATACGGGGATAGGCTTTTTTGATCATATGCTCTCGGCCTTTTCCCGTCACGGCTTCTTTGACCTTTCCGTGAAAGCGAAGGGGGATCTTTCCGTTGACTGTCATCATACGATAGAGGACACCGGCATAGTGCTCGGAGAGGCAATAAAGAAGGCTCTTTCCGGGAAAGAGGGGATAAGGCGTTTCGGAGACATTATCCTTCCGATGGATGATGCGCTGATACTTTGCGCGATTGACCTTTCGGGCAGGCCCTATCTTTCGTTTGACTGTGATTTTCAAACAGACCGGGTAGGGTATTTTGATACGGAGATGACGAAGGAGTTTTTCTACAGCATTTCATATTCCGCGGGCATGAATATCCACATCAAAAAAATGTCCGGTGAAAACGCGCATCACATAATAGAAGCCATGTTCAAGGCCTTCGGAAGGGCTCTTGACACTGCAACAACGATTGACAAGCGGCTTTCGGGCGCACTCTCTACGAAAGGAACCATAAGCTGATGGAACACAAAAATATTGTCGCAACTATTTATTTAAAGGACGGGCTTGCCGTAAAAAGCCCTTCGCAACCGGAGAATGGCCAGGATCCGATCAGGCTTGCCGAGATGTACAATGACAGCGGGATAGACAAGATATTCCTGGTCGACCTTTCCGATGATGATGAGGAGCACGAGAAGAATATCCTTGTGATGCGTGACATCAACCGCTCCATAGATGTCAAGACCGCCGGTGCCGGAAATATCAAGAGGCTTGAGGATGTAAAGAAAATACTCTACTCAGGCTGTATAGAGGTTGTGATGAACGGCTCAAAGCCCGAGACCCCGGAGATACTTGCAGAGGCCGCTGAACGCTTCGGTCCCGAAAAGATGCTTGTCTCGATCAAAAATGTGGACTTTGTTTTCAAGCAGAGATCCCTTATCAAGGACTCCGTGCACGAGCTTGTGATAATGGAGCCCTCCGTTGCCGCGGGCATCCCGAGGATGTCTTCAGTTCCCTATATCCTGAAGCAGGATGAAAATGACATAGACCTTCTCTTTGAAAAGCTCTCAAACGAGAATATAAGAGGGATATACGGCTCCTTTATAAATGACCCGAACACCGATATCATGAATCTCAAGGCCCAGCTTTCGCATCGAGGGATAAAGATGGACAATTTTGAGCCGAGGCTCAAATGGTCGGATCTGAAGGCCAATGACAAGGGGCTCGTGCCTGTTATAGCGCAGGATTACAAGACAAACCAGGTGCTGATGCTTGCCTATATGAACGAGGAGGCATTTGAAAAGACCATCAAGATAGGAAGGATGACTTATTTCTCAAGGTCCCGGAATGAGCTTTGGACAAAGGGTGAGACCAGCGGCCATTTTCAGTATGTGAAGTCCCTGACCGCCGACTGTGACTTTGATACCATACTTGCAAAGGTGTCGCAGGTCGGTGTTGCCTGCCATACCGGGTCTATGAGCTGCTTTTTCAACGAGATCGTAAAGAAGGAATATATCGAGAAGGATCCCTTGAAGGTTTTTGACAATGTCTACAAGATCATTGAGGATAGGAAGATCCATCCAAAGGAGGGGTCTTATACAAATTATCTTTTCAACAAGGGACTCGACAAGATCTTGAAGAAGGTTGGCGAGGAGGCTTCAGAGGTCATCATCGCCTCAAAGAATTCCGTGAAGGATGACATAGTTTATGAGGAATCAGACCTTCTTTATCATCTGATGGTGCTCATGGTGGAGAAGGGCGTGACCTGGGAGGATGTGACGAGGGAGCTTGCCCAAAGATGAGCCGATCGGGAAGGCTCGCGCTGCCGGATGACATTCTTCTGTCAGTCGACAAGGCCGCGCGATATATCGGAAATGAAGTTAATTCTGTAATAAAGGACAGGGATTCTGTAGACATCCGGATAGCCATGTGCTTTCCGGATGTTTATGAGATAGGCATGAGCCATATCGGGATGCAGATCCTTTATTCGATGTGGAATGAAAGACCGGACACATGGTGCGAGAGAGTTTTCTGCCCCTGGCCCGATCTTTTTTCCGTGATGAAGGAGAGGGGGATAAGGCTCTTTGCACTTGAGTCCCAGGAGGAGATCATTTCCTTTGATTTTGTCGGGATCACGCTCATGTATGAGATGTGCTATACGAATGTCCTTGAGATGCTTGATCTTTCCGGCATCCCGCTGCATTCCAAAGATAGAGGTGACGACTGCCCGATAGTCATGGGTGGAGGAGCCTGCACCTACAATCCCGAACCGATAGCGGATTTCTTTGACTTCTTCTATATCGGGGAGGGCGAGGTCATGTATGACAGGATACTTGATCTCTACAAGAGCCATAAGCACTCTGGAAATTATTCAAGAAAGGCCTTTCTTCACGAGGTCGCGAAGGTGCCCGGCGTCTATGTGCCGTCCCTTTATGAAGTCACATATAATAGTGATCATACGATAAAAGCATTTTCACCAAAGTATCCGGATATCCCGTCCGTTATCAAAAGACAGGTTGTGAAAGACCTTGACAGTGCATATTATCCGACGAAACCGGTAGTGCCAAATGTCAGGGCAGTGCAGGATCGCGCTGTGATAGAGGTGCAGCGGGGCTGTATCAGAGGCTGCCGCTTCTGCCAGGCCGGAGATACTTACAGACCTACGAGGGAAAGAAGTGTTGAAAAATGTCTTTCGATCGCAAAAGATGTTCTTTCGTCAACAGGCTATGACGAGCTTTCCTTAAGCTCGCTTTCGACAAGCGATTACAGAGAGCTTTCCCGCCTTATGGACGAGCTGCTTACGATCTGCGGGGGGGAAAACGTAAACATCTCCCTGCCATCGCTTCGTATAGACGAATTCTCTCTTGATGTGATGGGGAAGGTGCAGGATGTGAAAAAGTCATCCCTTACCTTCGCGCCGGAAGCCGGTTCACAGAGGCTTCGGAACGTGATAAACAAGGGGCTTTCAGTCGAAGACATAATGGACGGCGCGCTCAAAGCCTTTCTCCTTGGCTGGAACAAGGTAAAGCTCTATTTCATGCTTGGCCTTCCAACGGAAACAAAGGAAGACCGGGAGGAGATAGCACATCTTGCAAACGAGGTGGCGGCTCTTTATTATGATGCCATTCCAAAGGAGAAGAGGAAGGGCAGGGTATCAATAAATGTTTCGACCTCATTTTTTGTGCCGAAGCCCTTTACGCCTTTTCAATGGTATAGGATGTTTCCTCCCGGGGAATATCTTGGGCGGGCCCATGACGTAAATTCCACTATCAAATCAGAGCTCAATCACAAAAGCATCACCTACAGCTGGCATGACGCAGAGACCACGGTGCTTGAAGGCGTATTTGCACTCGGAGACAGGCGTATAGCGCCTGCCATTGAATATGCCTATAAAAAGGGGCAGATATTTGACGCCTGGACGGATTTCTTTGATTTTTCGATCTGGGAGGAGGCCTTTGAAAAAACAGGTATCGATAAGGAATTTTATATCGGGAGGATAAAGCCGATTTCCGAGATCCTTCCCTGGGATTTCATAGACTGCGGAGTGTCGAGAAAGTTCCTTGAAAAGGAGTGGGAGAGAGCCTTTGAGGGGACTGTCACTCCAAACTGCAGAAGTCGATGCTCTTCCTGCGGCTGCCTTGATATGAAGACGGGGGTCTGCGTAGAGGAAAGAAAGAAAAGCGAGGACGCACTATGAGCCGCGTTCGGATAAGGTTTTCAAAGCATGGCGCAATGAAGTATCTCGGACACCTTGATCTTCTTCGCTTTTTTCAAAAGGCGATAAAGAGGGCAAATATCCCTGTTGCCATGAGCCACGGCTTTTCGCCGCATCAGTTATTGTCCTTTGCGATGCCGCTATCCGTTGGACTTACGAGCGAGGGCGAATACTTTGATATGGAGCTTGATGAGACGAAAGAAAGCGGGATCTCCTGCGATGAAATAAAGAGATGCCTGTCGGAAACAATGGTAGACGGGATAGAGATAATGGCGGTCTCATTACTGTCAAAGGACGAGAAAAACGTTATGGCGGCGGTCTCAAAGGCCTCGTATATCGTATATTACAAGAGACATCCGGATTGGGAGAGCAAGGCCTCTCCGAAAGAACTGGTCACGTATTTTGAAGAACTTTCTTCGCTTATGTGGGAGAAGGAGACGAAGAAAGGGACAAAAGTCATTGACCTTAAAAAAGAAGTCTCTTTCTTTGGAGCAGGGTGCTTTGATGATTGCTTTTTCAAAGCACATCCCTGTTTTGACAATACGGGAGAGTTTCTTACAAAAGAGGGCGACCCATTCTTCCTGATCACTCTTTCGGCCGGAAGCAATAATAATATACGTCCGGAAGCCTTCTTCGAAGTGCTTCTCAACGACTATACGAAAGAGCACTATACCATAGTCACTGAAGGAAACGGCACCGGGGATCTTGCGGTGCACAGGGTTGAGCTGATTTTTGACAGGTGACAAGGGGAGGGCCTAAAATACCGGTGTCCAATTTACTGGGTATATTTTAGAATATCCATCCATTAGCCGCAAATTTGGAGCAAATCTGCTTTTAACAAAGGGGATCAGTTTTTTTTCAGAGGGGATTTTTACTTTTTCAGTGGTCTCGAACGGTTCTCAGGCGCCTCTGTTTTTCTGTAGCAGCAGTGTCGATATTATGATAAGATAATGTGCGGAGACAGAGAAACGTCCCCTGTCTCCTTTCGAAACAGCTTTTATATAATACGGGGGTGTGGGTATGATCTGCACAGTAGTTGTCTCAAAAGAAGATGATACATACATTGCAAAAGACATTCGTACAAGCGTCGTTGATCAGGGGGCTACTGCCGAAGAGGCTCTTGCGAACTTAAAAGCTGCATTAGAGCTGTACTATGATGATAATGATACATTAATACCTGAGAGTCCCATGTACACAACGTCGCTTGAGGTATGTGTATAATGCCTTCCAAATATCCGACATGTACACCTCTTCAAGTTCACAAGGCTTTGATAAAAGCCGGTTTTTGGGATCTAAAGCAAACCGGAAGTCATGTTAAATTAACAAACGGTTACCGCATCGTTATTGTTCCGATGCATCATAAGGATCTGAAGACCGGAACGCTCAAAGGAATATTGGAGCAGGCGGGTATGTCTGTGGATGATTTTATGGAATATCTGTAGTTACGGGGGAGACAGGGAACGGTTCTCAGGAGGTGACAAGGGGACGGTTCTTTTGTCACTTCTATGGTGACAAAAGAACCGCCCCCTTGTCACCCCAAAACATGAAATATTCCTTGCTTTTTTACATCTCATCCCTTATAATACCTGACTTTCGGGGTTGAAGTGGAAAATATAGTGCTAAGCCACAGATTAAAACCTGTGACTTAGCATCTTTTTTATCTGACCTTTTGACAGAAAATAGGATGTCAGAGGAAGACCTGTTTTTTTA